>OJMO01001462.1_pt1 | contig 14579 bp, 10 predicted proteins | sample 1597241 | NCBI WGS metagenome assembly OJMO01 (sample SAMEA2452129, study PRJEB22498) | human gut metagenome | biome: human feces; feature: human gut; material: feces | place: Australia | collected 2012 | reverse complement strand
CGGGCGGTATGGTTCCTTGCCGTTGGAGTGGAGGTAAGGGTCGTGGTCGGTATTGTCGTAGTGGAAGCGGAAAGCCTTGCGCAGGTCTGCAAGGGATATTTTCCTTTCAGCCTCGGCAAACACGGGGAAAGTGTTTTTCTCCACATCGTTCTTTATAGCCGGCGAGAACATCCGTTGCAGTCCCCACACGCGCGGATAGTTGTATGTAGTATCGAGTTTCTCGTCTCTCGAATAAGCCTCGTGGAAATCAAAATCACCGTCGGCAGGATTATACAGCCCGTTCTTCTCTGCAAACTCTATCAGATCTGCCGATGCCAGGAAATTCTCCTTGTCGTCGGGGTCATACTTGCGGTAGCGGCTCTGGTTTCCGGTCACGAAATACTTGTCCTTTGGCATCCTGCACGCCAGCCATCTGTGTCCGCCGGCATTCTCCAGATACCAGGTTTCCTTGGCATCTATAAAACCGATGCCGAAACCTTCCGCCGATCCATATTCCTCAATCAGCGCTCCCAGCCTCTCCACGCCCTCACGGGCTGTATGCACATAAGGCAAAACGATGTTGTAGGTACAGTTCTCCGCCAGTCCGTCCTCCACATACGGGTCAGCCTCAAGAGCCTTCTCGCTGCTGAAGATAGTCTCCGTGGAGCTCATTCCCACTCCTGCCGTGTTATATCCGGCGCTACCCCACTCTCCCGGATATGTATAGTCCGGCAGACCGGTATAGCCGAGTGCTTTCTTCGGCAACGGACAACGGAACTTGCTGTCCTTCGCCACGAATTCCTCCTGTCCGTCGTCAGTATCCCTGTGCACCTCCACGTTGATAGCCATCAAAGCGTCGAAATCACTTGAGCGGCACAGATATCTCGCACCGTCCACACTCTGTTCCTCCCCCACGATAATCGTAGTACATTCAGAAGGAAGTTTTCCTGAAATCTTTTCTTTCTCCATAGTCCCTGTTTATTTTAATATATGGTTCTATAGATGCAAAAGTATAAAAAACAGAATAACACGAAACAAAAAGACATATTAAATATGTATAAAATAGAGAAATACTTTGCTCTACCATGACACTATTCTGACATTTTTTCATGTTTACGAGTCGTAAAACGTACAAATTGTCAGACGATAACCCTTGCAAAGCCATTGGCACACATGTTGCGATATGCCTTAATGAAAGCCGAAAGTCTTGAAGCTTGAGGCAAAAAAAACATAAAACAACAATCAGAAGTCCCGACGGATCCGCATGGTGAAGGGAGGACGAGAAAAATAAAATTTGGAGGTATTCACTATGTTGATGGTTCGCAGAAACAACTATTCTAATTGGTTAGACAAATTCTTTGATGACTCACTTTCCGACACCGAGCTGATGCCGCAACGCAACACTACGGCTCCGGCACTCAACGTGAAGGAGACTGCCGAAGATTATATTATGGAAATGGCAGTTCCTGGACTGGAGAAGGAATGGGTGCGCATTAACGTCACCAACGAGGGACTTCTTCATGTTGCCATCGAGAACAAGATGGAACACAAGGAGGAGAACAGGGACAACCACAAATCTCGCCACATACACTATCTGCGCCGCGAGTTTGCCTATGGCAACTACGAGCAGAGCTACACTCTGCCGGATGATGTAGACCGCGACAAGATCAGTGCCGGCGTTGCCAACGGCATCCTCACAATCACCATTCCAAAGACTACTCCAGAGCAGGAGGCCAAGGTGATGAGGAATATAGAGGTCAAGTAATACCACTTAAACCCAAATCTGTCATTTGGGTTAAAATAAGGACAAGCCCCATACTTTTGATATTAAGGCAAAAGTATGGGGCTTGTTTTATACATAATCTGTGATTGGCAATAGATAAATTTGTTGCTATAAATCTTAATAGCCTTCAAGTTCACTTCCTGTAGCAAACACCTCCAAAACCATATTCCAGTCTTCGGTAATCACATTAAACCCAAAACGGTCATTAGGACGTTTATTGTATTTTTATATTTACTGCTTGCAGTCTTTTGTCTTTTATAAGACGTCTTTTGCTTGTTTTTAATTCGCAATAGCTCGCTATTACTCATTAAAAGCCAAACAAAAGCCACTCTTCTAAAAATCAAAATCCAAGCAAGCCCTAACGACCGATTTGAGTTAAAAATGCCCACCGTTGAAGGACGATGGGCCAACCTAATGTTTTCACAACGGAATAATCCTTATTGTGATTTGCTCGAAATAATGATGCAAATATAGATATAAGAAACGAAAAGTCAAAATATTCCTGATAAAAATTGGCATTCTGCATAATAAATCATACATTTGTATGCGTAAAGACACATTATCAATGACATCAAACATATTTATATATGAAGAACATCTTAGGACTGGATCTTGGAACCAACAGTATCGGATGGTCTGTAATCCAAGAAAAACATAATGAGAACAATGAATGCCAGAAACTTATTCTCGGAGCTGGAAGCAGAATCATCCCTATGGACGCAGCTGTACTTGGTGATTTTGCAAAGGGAAACACCATATCACAAACTAAAGACCGCACGCAATACAGGGGCGTTCGCCGACTACGCGAACGCTGTCTGCTGCGCCGCGAGCGACTGTTCAGGGTACTCGACATTATGGGATTTCTACCACAGCACTTCTCAAACGCACTCACAAGATATGGAAAGTTCAAAGATGCAGACGAGGAACCCAAGATAGCATGGAGGAAAGATGACGAAGGGAAAATGCACTTTCTCTTTGCTGATTCATTCAATGAAATGATAGAAGAGTTCCGTTCTGTCAAACCGGAACTTCTAAAAAGAGGAATGAAAGTGCCATACGACTGGACTTTGTATTATCTCAGGAAGAAAGCCATGAGAGAAGCCGTCACACCATTCGAACTGGCATGGCTAATACTCAGTTTCAATCAGAAACGAGGCTATTATCAGCTTCGCGGCGAAGAAGAAGGTGAAGCCGACAACAGCAAATGTGAGGAATATCTTGCGCAGAGGGTCGTTGACGTAATAGACACAGGTGAGAAGAAAGGCAAAAGCACATGGTTTGACATCGTGCTTGAAAACGGCATGGTATATCATCGCCCTGCTGAAATAAAGCCAGACTGGATTGGCAAGACAAAAGAATTCATCGTCACCACCCAATTCGACAAAGACGGAAATCCGAAGAAAGACAAGGAGGGAAACGTCAAGATGTCTTTCAGAATGCCAAACGAAAACGACTGGAATCTACAGAAAAAGAAAGCGGAGAAAGATATCGACGAGTCCGGCATGACTGTCGGAGAATACATCTATAATGCGCTGCTTCACAATCCGAAACAGAAAATCAAGGGAAAACTCGTGAGAGTAGTAGAACGCAAATACTACAAAAACGAGCTGCAAAAGATATTGGAGTCACAAAAGCGCTTCATCCCGCAACTTTCCGACTCTGCGCTATACGAAAAATGCATAAAAGAGTTATACCAGAGCAACGAAGCCTATCGCAACTCCATATCCACAAGAAATGATTTCACCTATCTCTTCGTAGACAACATCATATTCTATCAAAGACCTCTGAAAAGCAAGAAATCCTTGATAGACAATTGTCCATACGAGAGTCTGGCATACACAAAAGATGGCGAGGAACACAAAGCACCTGTGAAGTGCATAGCAAAGTCGCATCCGCTATATCAGGAATTCAGACTATGGCAGTTCATCTCAAACCTCCGTATCTACCAACGCCAGAAGCAGGTCGGCGACAAAGTGAAACTTGACGTTGATGTCACAGATGAGTTTCTGCCTACGGATGACAGGCGAGAATCACTTTTTGATTATCTCAACGACAAAACGGAAATAAAGCAGGACGTATTGCTCAAAGAATTCTTCAACATGAAGAAGCCCAAGGGCAAAGACAGCGTATATCCATACAGATGGAACTATGTAGAAGACAAAAGTTATCCCTGCAATGTGACAAGAGGAAAGATACTGGCTAAACTGAACAGGGCTGGGATTTCTGCCGATTTTCTGTCAAGCAACGGCAATGAAGAATCATTATGGCACATTCTTTATTCTGTTGAAGACAAAGGCGAATTAAGAAAAGCACTTGCCCGTTTCGCTGCGAAAAACGGACTTGACGACGCTTTTACAGAAGCCCTTGCCGACATAGAGCCATACAAGAAAGAATATGGAGCATACTCAGCCAAGGCTTTGAAGAAGCTGCTGCCACTGATGCGGTTGGGCAAATACTGGAACTATGACAACATTGCCCCGGCTACCAAGGCACGTATCAGCAAAATAATTGACGGAGAATATGACGAGAACATACGAAACCGCGTTAGAGAAAAGGCGATGTCTCTTACTTCTGCATCTCAATTCCAAGGACTTCCACTTTGGCTTGCGTGCTATATCGTTTACGACCGCCACAGCGAAAGGGCAGACTCCGGCAGATGGTCTTCTCCTGAAGACATCGACAAATACCTAAGCGACTTCAAGCAGCACTCTCTCCGCAACCCTATAGTGGAGCAGGTTGTCACTGAAACCCTGCGAACAGTACGTGATATATGGAAAAGATATGGCGAGATAAGCGAAATCCATGTGGAGTTGGGACGCGAGATGAAGAATCCTGCCGACAAGCGTAGCAAGATGAACCGCCGTATGCTCGAGAACGAAAATGCAAACATGCGTGCCAAACTTCTTCTCACCGAATTCATGAATCCAGAATTCGGAATAGAGAACGTGCGTTCTTATTCGCCAAGTCAGCAGGAACTCTTGAGGATATACGAGGATGGTGCAATCAGCAATGCCGGCAGCGAAATAGACGACGAGATTTCCGACATCATGAGCCGGCTGTCTCAAGTAGATGTCAAGAAGCAGCCTACGGCGTCTGAAGTAAAGCGCTATATCCTATGGCTTGAGCAGAACTACCGTTCACCATATACCGGACAGATGATTCCACTTGCAAAGCTCTTCACTCCTGCATACGAAATAGAGCACGTGATACCACAGTCGCGCTATTTCGACGACTCTTTCTCCAATAAAGTCATCTGCGAAGCTGAGGTGAACAAGCTGAAGGACCGTATGCTCGGATATGAATTCATCAAGCAGCACAAGGGCGAAAAGGTATCTCTCAGCATGGGAGGCACCGTGGAAATCCTCTCCCCCGAGGAATACGTGCGTCATGTGGAATCTCAATACAAGAACAACAAAGCGAAGATGCGCAAGCTTCTTATGGACGACATTCCTGATGAATTCATAAACAGACAGCTGAACGACAGCAGATATATAAGCAAGCTCATCATTTCTCTTCTCTCCAACATCGTGCGGGAGGAAGGAGAGGAAGAGGCTACCTCTAAAAACGTAATCAGCTGCAACGGCAGCATCACAGACAGGCTGAAAAAGGACTGGGGCATAAACGACGTGTGGAACCATATCATCCTGCCTCGTTTCAGAAGACTGAATGAACTAACGGGAACTGACAAGTTTACCACTTCAAACAAAGAGGGTCACGAAGTCCCCGATATGCCTCTTGAACTGCAGAAGGGATTCAACAAGAAGCGCATCGACCACCGCCATCATGCGATGGACGCCATCGTCATAGCATGCACCACACGCGACCATGTGAACCTGCTGAACAACGAGGCTGCGATGTCGAAGAACAATGCCAACAGAATCCAGCTTTCAAAGAAACTCCGCCGATACGAGTCCGTAGAAATAGAAAAAGACGGCATACGCAAACAGATTTCTGTGGCAAAGGAATTCAAGAAGCCCTGGGAGGGATTTACCGCAGACGTGGAACGCACCCTGAGAGACATAGTGGTAAGCTTCAAGCAAAATCTGCGTGTCATCAACAAGACCACCAACTATTACCAGCATTTCAAGGATGGCAAGAAGGTATACTCCCCTCAATCCAAGGGTGACTCATGGGCTATCCGCAAGTCTATGCATAAAGAAACCGTATTTGGCGAAATCAATATCAGACGCATCAAGGAAGTCTCGCTGAAGGAAGCCATGAAGCGCATAAAGGACATTGCAGACAAGGAACTGAGATCAAAGATTGTCGAACTGATGGCATTGCAATACAATGAGAAAAAGATAAAGCAATATTTCAGCGACAACAAGGATGAGTGGAGCGACGTGAACCCGAAGAAGATTAAAATCCATTACTTCACCAAGGAGACCAATGAGCGTTTCTTCGCCACAAGAAAGCCATTGGACACTTCATTCGACAAGAAGAAGATAAAGACCCAAGTGGCAGATACTGCCATCCAGAAAATTCTGCTAAACCATCTGTCTGCACACAGCGACAAGGCGGAAACAGCATTTTCGCCAGACGGCATCGACGAGATGAACCGCAACATCATTGAGCTAAATGATGGTAAATTCCATCAACCTATTCTCAAGGTGCGCATATATGAGAAAGCGGACAAGTATGCTGTTGGCCAACAAGGCAACAAGAAAAAGAAATACGTAGAGGCTGCCAAGGGAACAAACCTGTTCTTCGCCATCTATGCAGAAGAAAAGATAGACGAAAAGATAGGAGATACCGTTATCACGAGAACCTACGACTCCATACCTCTGAATGTCGTCATCGACAGAGAGAAACGAGGGTTATCGCCTGCACCTGAAAATGAAAATGGAGCAAAGCCTAAATATGTGCTATCGCCAAACGATTTGGTGTATGTACCAAATGAAGAAGAGAGGGAAACAGGAAGAATCTGTGAGCCTTTAGACAAGGAGCGGATATATAAAATGGTTAGTTGTACAGGCAAAGAATGCCATTTTGTTCCCTACTTTTCTGCGAAGCCAATCTACGACAAAGTTGAATATTTTTCCCTCAACAAAATGGGACGTGCTTTGTCAGGCGAAATGATTAAAGAAATCTGCATACCTATATCAATAAACCGTATAGGAGAAATAACATTGCGTTAATAATAACAGCCGAATAGTTTATCAAAAAACGATAAACCATTCGGCTTTTTGTTTTACAACTTAAAAGACTAAGCCCATGATCAAGAAAACACTTTATTTCGGAAATCCTGCCTATCTATCGCTTCGCATGGGACAAATGGTTATAAAATTGCCTGAAGTGGAAAGCAATCCAGACCTTCCTGAGCGTATGAAGCAGGAGTCGGAAGTGACCAAGCCTATTGAGGATATAGGCATTGTGATTCTCGACAACAAGCGCATAACCATCACCCAGGGACTGCTTGAAGCATTGCTCGAAAACAACTGTGCCGTGATAACATGCGACAGCCATAGCATGCCTGTTGGATTGATGCTGCCACTTTATGGCAATTCTACGCAAAACGAGCGCTTCCGTGAGCAACTGGATTCCTCGCTGCCGCTGCGCAAACAGTTGTGGCAACAGACCATAAAGGCCAAGATTGACAATCAGGCAGCTGTATTATCCCTATACACCGGTGTTTCCACAAAGGTTCTCGAAAGACTCTCGGCAGATGTCAGAAGCGGCGACCCCGAAAACGCCGAAGGTAGGGCAGCTGCATATTATTGGAAGAATATTTTCAGCAACATTCCAAATCTCAGCGACTTCACTCGAGACAGAAACGGTATGCCTCCCAACAATCTTCTAAACTATGGTTATGCCATTCTCAGAGCTGTCGTGGCTCGGGCATTAGTGTCGAGCGGCATGCTACCAACACTCGGCATCCACCATCACAACAGGTATAACGCCTATTGCCTTGCCGACGACATAATGGAGCCATACCGCCCGTATGTTGACGAACTCATCGTTTCCATAATCAAGGAATTTGGACGCGCTGATCTGCAACTTTCAAAGGAGGTCAAGTTCCGTTTGCTCGGCATCCCCACCATCGATGTCGTGATAAACGGGAAACGAAGCCCACTGATGGTTGCCGTGACGCAAACCACGGCTTCTCTCTACAAATGTTTCACTGGCGAATTGAGACGCATAGCATATCCTATACGTCTTGATGTCTGACAAGAAGGAAAAATAGTTATGAACCGTTTTAGCGAATATCGTATTATGTGGATTCTTGTATTTTTTGACCTTCCCACTGAAACCAAGAAGGACAAGAAGGAATATATGCTGTTCCGCAAGCGGCTTCAGCGCGACGGTTTCACCATGTTTCAGTTTTCCATATATGTGCGCCACTGCGCAAGTATGGAAAACGCTGAGGTGCATATAAAACGCGTAAAGTCATTTCTCCCCGAATATGGAAAGGTGGGCATAATGTGCATTACTGACAAACAATTCGGAAACATCGACTTGTTTTATGGTAAGAAACCTCTACCTCCAAATGCTCCAGGACAGCAGCTTGAGCTATTCTGAACTTTTACAAAAGTTTATCCGCATTACACACAAATTAACTCACACAAATGACTTTCTATGGTCAAATAAGTTAAGAAACCTCTAAAAACAGAAAAGAAGAATTCCGTCAACACATACAGAATTCTTCTTTCTCAACAACATTTTTTATTTTTCTAATAATCCATATAACCTATTGTAACACAGCATTTTACACAGACTATGTTGTTGATTCTACCACAAAGGTAGGAAATTTCGAGCAAATCACAACTAAATCTGCGCTCAATGTTATAAATCACGTGTTGTTGATTCTACCACAAAGGTAGGAAATTTCGAGCAAATCACAACTCGTAAATCCCATATATGAAATCATCACAGTTGTTGATTCTACCACAAAGGTAGGAAATTTCGAGCAAATCACAACGTGACAAAAGATCTACTTTATTTTTGTTTGTTGTTGATTCTACCACAAAGGTAGGAAATTTCGAGCAAATCACAACCCGTCATCTCATGATAGCGAAGGTCAAGAAGTTGTTGATTCTACCACAAAGGTAGGAAATTTCGAGCAAATCACAACGCGCTGCGATTTCTTTTGTTGTGAAACCCAGTTGTTGATTCTACCACAAAGGTAGGAAATTTCGAGCAAATCACAACTGAAATCAAGGGCTACATCATAGAGCATCTGTTGTTGATTCTACCACAAAGGTAGGAAATTTCGAGCAAATCACAACCTTCTCATTCGCACCCGACCGGCAAACTAGTTGTTGATTCTACCACAAAGGTAGGAAATTTCGAGCAAATCACAACTTCTACTCATGTTTTATGTCGTTTTTATGAGTTGTTGATTCTACCACAAAGGTAGGAAATTTCGAGCAAATCACAACAGCGTGCGGTATGCTGCATTAGGTTCTATGGTTGTTGATTCTACCACAAAGGTAGGAAATTTCGAGCAAATCACAACATCAAGCCAAAGGAACAGGAAACCGCGCCGGTTGTTGATTCTACCACAAAGGTAGGAAATTTCGAGCAAATCACAACATTTCATCTCCGTTGTAATCGGCGACCTCAGTTGTTGATTCTACCACAAAGGTAGGAAATTTCGAGCAAATCACAACCCAAAATCCGTGCTTCACGGCGTTGGCATGGTTGTTGATTCTACCACAAAGGTAGGAAATTTCGAGCAAATCACAACCAAAACATACATGATGCAGACTGGCGCATTGTTGTTGATTCTACCACAAAGGTAGGAAATTTCGAGCAAATCACAACCTAACCTCGCACAATGTAGTCAACGGTTTCGTTGTTGATTCTACCACAAAGGTAGGAAATTTCGAGCAAATCACAACTGGTGGTTCGTTTAGCACTTTCCATCAAGAGTTGTTGATTCTACCACAAAGGTAGGAAATTTCGAGCAAATCACAACTGGAGATATTTTGACCAGTTCATAACTCAAGTTGTTGATTCTACCACAAAGGTAGGAAATTTCGAGCAAATCACAACAAATCTCGATATTTGCAGCAACCTTCTGAAGTTGTTGATTCTACCACAAAGGTAGGAAATTTCGAGCAAATCACAACGGCAAAGAAAAAAGAGATATATGAAGCTTGTTGTTGATTCTACCACAAAGGTAGGAAATTTCGAGCAAATCACAACTACCAGTCGTAACTTCTGTTGATTCTGTAGGTTGTTGATTCTACCACAAAGGTAGGAAATTTCGAGCAAATCACAACAGAGAATGGAGCATCTTCATCAGGTGACGGTTGTTGATTCTACCACAAAGGTAGGAAATTTCGAGCAAATCACAACATTGTCAAGTTGCGACCCGTCATTCTTTAAGTTGTTGATTCTACCACAAAGGTAGGAAATTTCGAGCAAATCACAACATGAGTCAGCGAGCATTAGTTTGAGGTTAGTGTTGTTGATTCTACCACAAAGGTAGGAAATTTCGAGCAAATCACAACAGGGCATAGGAAATGCGCCTACCCCTATGGGTTGTTGATTCTACCACAAAGGTAGGAAATTTCGAGCAAATCACAACTGAATGAGAGAGATGATTTCGGCATTCATGGTTGTTGATTCTACCACAAAGGTAGGAAATTTCGAGCAAATCACAACCAAGTTCTGTTGTGATGGAGATTGGTCTAAGTTGTTGATTCTACCACAAAGGTAGGAAATTTCGAGCAAATCACAACGTGCTTCAAATGTCATATCGTTATAATTTGTTGTTGATTCTACCACAAAGGTAGGAAATTTCGAGCAAATCACAACTGACATTGCCGGATGTTCCGACTCCGACAAGTTGTTGATTCTACCACAAAGGTAGGAAATTTCGAGCAAATCACAACTAATTTCTCCTATATATATATGTTCATACTGTTGATTCCACCACAAAGTTGACGATTTTGCAGGGTGTATGGTAAATATATGACACACTTGGTATGTCAAGAATTGCTGGAAGTAAAACATTTCAAAAAGCAAAAATACAGGCATGACCGTTGGATAATTATCAAAAATACCGTAAATTTGCTGATTGAATAATAAATGCAGCATTATGGCAGAGAAATACATCAATCCACATACTGATTTCGACCGCGACATCGTGAATGCCATACGGACTGCGGAAAAGAAGAAATATGCAGAAGGTCGTGCGGAAGGACGAGCAGAAGGCGAGAAAGAAGCAAAAGAAAAAATAGCCTCCAATCTACTGGCTCTTGGAGTGCCTATAGAAACAATCATGCAGGCATCGGGCTTGTCAGAAGAAGAGATAAAGAATATCAAATAAGGCATCATCGCCACAAAGTTAGGAAATTCCGAGCTGATCACAACTTCATAATGCTTGTTTGTTAATTCCGCCACTGGTAGTGAAGAGGAAAACAAAAGCCTTCCGTATCAAGTTGCTTCCTTATAAGTATCATAGTATCATTCCAGACCGCCGCCAAGTCCATATAATACTATAGACTAACGATTTAACCCGATGATACTTTTCTGAATATTTTACAGAAAAGTATCATAGAAGTATCATAGAAGTATCATGCTTTTCGGCATCCCATATTTTCCCCACACCAGGGGGAAGACATCCCCACATTAGGGGGTTCTGTTCCCCACGGCGTGGGGAGAATCCGAGGTCTGTCTTTTATGAATTACAAGTCTGTGTTTTAGAGATTTCAAGTCTATGTTTCACGAATTCCAAGTATATGTTTTATTCATGAGTACAGCGTTATATATATAACGGATATGTGGCGTGACCACCTTTCAAATGCCAGTCTTAATGTCAATCATCTGTTGTCTTTCTTACTTGTACGGCGCCAATGAAATCCTTATCTGCCATGGCAATAAGAAGTCCGAAGAAATCATTCTCATCAATTCTCAACGAACGGCAAATGCCCCTACGGTTAGCACCTTCTGGAAGCATGTTCGTGAAGAAAGGAAACAAATATTCATTCTTATAGGGTTCCTCTCTTTTGGGAAGAGTGACAGAAATGGAAGGGTTTTCAGTTGAAAGATAGTTCTCGTCATAACAGAAAGTATATTCTTTTCCAGGGGTGTTTTCAGTCAGGACACCTGCCTTGAGGTCGTTCATATAGACATACAACTGTCTCATATCATTCTATTTTATAATATGGTTTTACGTATCTTTTGTTTTTTATAAGGTGTCTTTTGCTCGATTTTTACTATAACATTTGGAGCTTATACTAAAAGTGATTATCTTTGCGGCGTAAAACTTACACAAGGATGTAAGAGGAACATAAAACAATCGAGAAAATGGAAGAGAAAATGTATAGCTACAAATATCCACATCCGGCAGTCGCTACAGACTGCGTGATTTTCGGCTTCGACGGAATGAAACTCAAAATCCTGCTCATACAGCGCGGCATTGACCCATTCAAGGGGAAATGGGCGTTCCCTGGCGGTTTTCTGAAGATGGACGAGAGCGCCGAAGAGGGAGCTATGAGAGAACTGAAGGAAGAGACAAATCTGACAGCCACTTATCTGGAACAGTTCCACTGCTTCAGTTCGCCCAACCGCGACCCACGAGAGCGCGTCATCTCCATCGCCTTTCTTGCCCTGGTGAAGACGGAAGAGGTGAAGGGAGGCGATGATGCTGCCAAGGCACAGTGGTTCTCAATGGATGAAATCCCACAGTTGGCATTCGACCACGAGAGCATCCTGCGCATGGCGATGAGCAAATTGCGCGAGCGAATCCACTTCCAGCCCATAGGCTTTGACCTGCTGCCCGAGAAATTCACGCTCAAGGAACTGCAGCTGCTATACGAAGCAATCCTCGGCGTGCATTTCGACCGCCGCAACTTTGCCAAGAAGATGCTGCATCTCGACATCCTCACACAACTCGACGAGACGGTGTGGCCTACGCCAAAGCGCAAGGCTTTCCTCTTCAGTTTCAATGAGGACAAATACAAAGAATTGAAGCAGAAAGGATTCCGGCTGGAATTTTAAAATACACAACGATTAATATACTATGTTAGGAGCGATAATCGGCGACATTGTCGGTAGCCGTTGGGAGTTTTTCTCCACCAATGATTATAATTTCGAGTTGTTTTCCGACAAGAACGACTTTACCGACGATACCATCTGTACTATCGCCGTGGCAGATGCCATAATGCATCAGAAGAGCTACGGAGCGGCTCTACATGAATGGTGCAGGCGCTATCCAAACCCTATGGGTAGCTATGGAGGCAGTTTCAATGCGTGGGTGAGAAGCGACGAGCCACAGCCCTATGGGTCTTATGGCAATGGAGCGGCGATGAGAGTGAGTGCCATAGGGTGGGCATTCGACGACGAAGAGAGTGTGCTTGCCAATGCAGAACAGTCGGCAGCCTGCACACACAACCATCCTGAAGGCGTCAAGGGCGCACAGACCGTAGCCCTTGCCATACATCTGGCATTGAAGCTGCGCAGGTGTCATCAAGGAGAACCTGTTCTTCATGGCGAGATGATGGAGAAGGTGATAGCTCCATGCGTGGAATTCTCTGGCTACGACATCAATATACGTCGAGAGTCTGTATTGAACAGGTTTGACGAGACTTGTCAGGGAACCGTTCCAGTGGCATTATGCATCATAAGCAAGAGCGTCAACTTTGAGGATGCCATCCGCACTGCCGTTTCTCTTGGGGCGGATGCCGATACCCTCGGTGCCATAGTGGGAAGTATAGCAGAGGCAATATGGCCGATTCCCGAAGAGATGCGGAGAAAAGCTTTGGGCTATCTGCCAGACGACATGCTCAAAGTGCTGAAAGACTGGGAGCGATATTTGGTTACAGTGCCATCCCGGAAGAATATGTAGAAGGACTGATTTATCGGGAGCAGTTAGACAATGTAATAGAAAAGCTGGCAGATATTTGTATACCACAAATCGGGCATCAGACTGTTGGGGAGTAACCGGTTTTTTATAACAGACTTATAGTCTTTTCCGAAATAAAACGTTACATTTGCAGACTTTTTATAAGAAAAACAAAACTTTAAACAAAACAATAAACATGAAAGAAGAATTGGAAGCACGCGTAAATCGTGCCGTTGACTATTTTATGCAGGGCTATGGCTGCTGCCAGAGTGTGGTGGCTGCATTTGCCGACATCTATGGACTCGACGAGAAACTGGCTCTGAAAATCGCTGCAGCATTCGGTGGCGGAGTAGGCAAGATGCGTATGATGTGTGGTGCAGTGTCGGGACTGGTGATGCTCATTGGTCTGGAAGAAGGACAGACCGAGGGCGCTGACAACGAGGGAAAATCACATTGCTACAAGATTGTGCAGCAGCTGCTCGAAGAATCAAAGCAGCAGAACGGTTCTATAATCTGTGCCGAAATCCTCGGACTGAAAGGCTACGAGAAGGCTGCAAACAGCTATGTGGCTTCGGAGCGCACGGCGGAATACTACAAGAAGCGTCCTTGTGCGGCAAAGGTGGAAAGTGCCGCAAGAATATTCGCCGACTATCTGGAGAAGAAAGGGCAAGAGGCTTAAACCCTAATCGCTCATCAGAACTTGCTTGGGTTAGACGGACAATCTGTTTCAGCTAATGACCGGTTGGGATTCAAATAAAAATGGCACGCCGAATGATGGCGTGCCATTTTTATTTGTCGAGTTCAGACTCCTGTTATTTGCTTGTTTCAGCCAGCGGGTCGAAAGTACCGGTACCGCCGCGGTTGTCGCTCCATCCGATTGTCTGCTTCAGACGAGCATCGTTGCGGTTCATTGCTCCGAGCGAGAAGCCGAGGAAGTAGTATTTTGCGCGATAGCTGATGGTGAGATCCTGATGGTAAGAGTCACGGCCGTCACCCTTGTTGTCCTTTCTCACGAGATTCTCC
>OJMO01001457.1_pt1 | contig 14634 bp, 7 predicted proteins | sample 1597241 | NCBI WGS metagenome assembly OJMO01 (sample SAMEA2452129, study PRJEB22498) | human gut metagenome | biome: human feces; feature: human gut; material: feces | place: Australia | collected 2012 | reverse complement strand
AAATAAGTGAGTTCAACTACCCGCTACCCGATGAACGGATCGCCAAATTCCCCCTCGCCACACGCGACCAGTCCAAACTGTTAGTTTACCGCCACGGTGAGGTGAACGAAGATGTCTTTACTTCTTTGCCGCAATATTTGGAATCCGGAGAATTGATGATATTCAATAATACCAAAGTAATTCAAGCGCGTCTGCATTTCCGTAAAGAAACAGGGGCATTGATAGAGGTCTTCTGTCTGGAACCTATCCAGCCCAATGACTATGTGCTAAGTTTTCAACAAACACGCCGGTGCAGCTGGCTATGCATGATAGGTAATCTGAAAAAATGGAAAAAAGGTACGTTAAGCCGCGTGGTGGATGTGAAAGGAAAGCAAATTGTCCTGTCCGCCACCCGTGGAGAGTGTAGGGGAACCAGTCATTGGATTGATTTCTCATGGGATGATGATTCAATCACATTTGCCGACCTGTTGGAAGTAATAGGTGAACTGCCCATCCCTCCCTACCTGAACCGTGAAACACAAGAAAGTGACAAGGAAACTTATCAGACGGTTTATTCAAAGATAAAAGGTTCCGTTGCTGCTCCTACCGCAGGGCTTCATTTTACGGAAAGAGTACTGGCAGCGCTGGACGAACGGGGAATTGACCGTGAGGAACTGACTTTACACGTAGGCGCAGGTACTTTCAAGCCCGTAAAAAGTGAAGAGATAGAGGGACATGAGATGCATACGGAATACATTTCTGTAAGCAAGCATACCATTGAAAAACTAATCGCCCATAATGGAAAAGCCATTGCGGTAGGAACCACTTCTGTACGCACCCTGGAAAGTCTTTATTATATCGGGGTCCTTATCCACCATAACCCTGATGCCGCCCAAAACGAATTGCACGTACAGCAATGGATGCCCTATGAAGATAAGAATGAACTGACTCCAGTGGAAGCCCTGCAACAAATTCTGGATTATCTGCACCGCCACGAAATGGAAGCGTTGCATAGCAGTACTCAAATTATCATCGCACCGGGATATCAATACAAAATAGTCCGGAAAATGGTCACCAATTTCCATCAACCACAAAGTACATTACTGCTATTGGTTTCTGCCTTTGTGAGAGGAAACTGGCGAAAGATTTATGACTATGCTTTGGAACATGATTTCAGGTTCCTGAGCTATGGAGACAGTTCGTTGCTGATCCCCTAAAACTTCATCACAGATATAAAGCCTTTCTTCCGTATTATTAAGGCTTTTTATACAAATGTTTACTACATCCTACGACAGCAGGACGTATATCCTATTGCAATGGGGCGTCTTAGTATGCTGTATAAAAAGAATTAGTCATCCGTATAAAAAGTCTTAGCTATGCCCAAGAAGCAACTTGGAAAAAGACATTGGTAAACGGAAATAGATTTTTAGTCAACGAGAAAAGAATTTGAGAATAATCCACTATTTTTGTATTTGAGTAAAAGACTATACACAATATGACTAGAAACGAACAATGAAAAATCCAATATGACAGCAGAAGAATTAGGTCAGATGATATGGAACGTGAAGGAGCTCCTTCGCAATGTATATGACAATAAGGACGTGGAGGATGTAATTCTTCCGTTCACTCTCCTCCGCCGTCTGGACTGCGTACTTGTAGGTTCAGAGGCCCTTGTGGCAACTAACATGAAGCAGCTTGAAGAACTTGGTCAGACCTCACAAGAGGATATCGACAATATGATGCCGATGCTCATGGATGCTGCCGGCTACAAATTCTACAACACGAGTGGTCTGTCACTCTCTAAGTTGATAACAGTTCCTGCCGACTTGACGAACAACTTTAAGACCTACCTTAAAGGTTTCAGTCCAAACATCCGTGAGATTCTGAAAAACTTCACCGGTAAAGGTGAAAACGCAAGCCTGAGCGACATCTTCTCAAACCTTGCCCGCAAGAACCTGCTGCTCCAAGTGACTAAAGCTTTTGTACTGAACATCGACCTCAGTCCCGACAAAGTAGACAACCACATGATGGGTACTGTTTTCGAAATTGTCATTCGTTACGCAAAAGAATCTGTAGGTATCGGTGCCGGTCAGTTCTATACTCCTCGTGACATCGTCCGCTTGATGACGGAGATTACCTTACTCGGCCAAGAAGATAAGATTTACCAAGATGGGAAGATAATCTCTGTGTATGACCCCTGCTGTGGTACAGGCGGCATCCTGACATTGACTAAGGACACCATAGAGGAAACAGCAAAGGAGCGTAGAGTGGATGTAACTGTCAACCTGTTTGGTCAGGAATTAAACGACAAAACATACGCACTCTGCAAGAGTGATATTATCATGAAGGGGGACGAAGCAAAGGGTATCGCTGTAGGTGACACGCTTCTTGTCGATGAGTTCCGCGACCAAAAATTCAACTTTATGCTGGCGAACCCTCCGTACGGTGTGGACTGGAAACGTGAATACGACTCCGTTTCTGCCGAAGCGGAAGATAAAAACAGTCGCTTCGCTCCGGGACTACCCGACAAGAGCGATGGTCAGTTACTATTCACCTTGCACATGCTTCATAAGATGGACCCCAAAGGCAGTCGCGTAGGCATTCTCTCTAATGGCTCACCATTGTTTAACGGTGGTGCAGGTTCCGGCTGGAGCAATATTCGCAAGCACATGCTTGACAATGATTTACTTGATGCTATCATTGCTTTGCCCGGCGGTTTGTTCTATGGCACAGGTATCGCTACCTACCTTTGGATATTTGATAACAAAAAGCCCGAAAGCCACAAGAATAAAGTGTTACTGATAAATGCAGCTAAAGACGAGTACGTACAGCCTATGCGCAAGAATCTCGGTATGAAAAATGTCTTGGTCAGCGATTACGGTCGAAGTGAAATAGGTCGTATCTACCATGCTTTTGAGACTTGCGACAATGCAAAACTTATGGATAAGGATGATTTCTTCTATACTTATATTACCGTTGAACGTCCTCTCCGTCTTATATACAAGGATGTGAAGACAAAATATGCTGCGCTCGATGAAAAGAAACAGAGCGAAGCTTTGGCAAACATCATTGCGTTGGACGATATTGATACAGAGCGCACCGATGCTGAGTTCTTTGCTTACTTGGAGTCAAAAAAGATAAAGACTACCGCAAAACTTATCAAAGATTGTCGCACCTTCTTTGGTGAAGTGTCTGAAACTGCCCCCGAGGTTCATGTCATACCACTTGATGATAACAGCGACTTGGTCGCTGACACTAATTTGCGTGACTATGAATCGATTCCATTCAAGACGGATATTCAAGAGTATTTTCAAAACGAAGTCCTTCGCTTTGCTCCTGACGCATGGATGGATAGAGAGAAAGATAAGATAGGTTGCGAGTTCCCTATTTCAAAACTGTTTTATGAATATCAGCCGCTACGCTCAGTAGAGGATATCCTTGCGGATATTCGGGCACTTGAAGAAGATGAAGAACAGGAATTATCTTCATTGTTGAATGATTAAAAAGAGGGATGATGAAGAAATATGATGCTTATAAAGATAGTGGAGTGAAATGGATTGGAGAAATACCCAATCATTGGGAGGCGATAAAGATATCACGTGTACATCCAATAATAGGAAGTGGTACAACGCCATTATCCTCGCGTGAAGACTATTATTCAGAAAAAGGTCTCAACTGGCTTCAAACAGGTGATTTAAATAATGGATTGATAACTGAAACAAGTAAGAAAATAACCCCAAAAGCTGTAGATGAATGCAAAATGAAGTTCTATCCTATTCATTCTGTTGTGATTGCAATGTATGGAGCAACAATTGGTAAAGTTGGTTTACTTGATATAGAGACAGCAACCAATCAAGCCTGTTGTATAATTGTACCATCTAAAAGAATATGCCCAAAGTATACTTTTTATTCATTTATCATAGCTAAAGAAGAATTACTATTATCATCATTTGGAGGTGGACAACCTAATATAAGCCAAGATATAATCAGAAAATTAAAAGTCCCTGTTCCTCCGTTATCCGAACAGCAATCCATTGCCTCCTACCTTGATGTCAAGACCGAGAAGATTGACAAGATGATTGCTAAGGCAGAAAAGAAAATAGAATATCTTGGTGAACTTAAACAATCACTTATCACTCGTGCCGTGACACGGGGATTGAATCCAAATACGCCACTAAAAGACAGTGGTGTAAACTGGATTGGTAATATTCCTATGCACTGGGACATCGCCTGTTTACGTTTCTTCTTAAGACTTATAAACGGACGTGCGTATTCACAAAACGAATTGCTACCAAGTGGAAAATACAAGGTACTTCGTGTTGGAAACTTCTTCACAAATGATTCGTGGTACTATTCAAATATGGAACTAGAACCCGATAAGTATTGTGATAAGGATGATTTACTATATGCTTGGTCAGCTTCAGTTGGCCCATATATTTGGAATGAAGCAAAAACAATATATCATTACCATATATGGAAAGTGCAACTGGCTACATCAATGGATAAAATGTATTCATATTATTTATTAAGAGCAGTGACAAATCAAAAAATGAGCGATATGCATGGAAGTACAATGATGCACATTACAATGGGTGATATGAATAAAACAAAGATTCCAATACCTCCTCTTTCCGAGCAACAACAAATCGCCACCTACCTTGATACAAAATGTTCAAAGATTGACCACATTATCGCTACCCAAAAGAAAAAAATTGCTTATCTTCAAGAACTGAAACAAAGCCTCATTACCAACGTAGTGACAGGCAAGATAAAAGTAAGCTGACACATAAAGCATAAGACCATGAAAACAAGCAATAAAGAAGAAGAACCTCATTTCGTAAAGCGAGATAAATTTGCTATAACCGCAGAATATAAGCAATGGTTTGCCGATATCAAATCTCGTTTGCGAAACAGTCAGATAAAAGCCGCCATCAAAGTAAACAGCACGCTGCTGGAGTTCTATTGGAGCTTAGGTCGTGACATTGTAAAGATGAAAGCGGAACAAGCATGGGGAAGTGGTGTTTTGCAACAGCTCAGCTTTGATTTGCGAGATGAGTTTCCTGGTATGAAAGGATTATCATACACCAACTTGCGGTATGCGGCACAGTGGTTCAGATTCTATACAAGCGATGATGAGTCAATTTGCCAACAACTTGTTGACGAATTATCCATGCCACAAAAATTCGCTCTTGTGCCTTGGGGACATCACATTGAAATCATGGCAAAGAGTAAGACTGTGAACGAAGCATTATTCTATATAAACGAAGTGATTGCCGGCAACTGGAGTCGCGCCACGCTGATGAATATGCAGAAAGCAAGTCTTTATGAAAAACGAGGAAAAGCGCAGACCAATTTCAACGACAAGTTGCCACAACCACAAGATGAACTGGCACAAGAAATATTGAAAGGCCCTTATAACTTCGATTTCCTCACATTGCGAGAACCATACAATGAGCACATGCTTGAAGAAGCCTTAGAACACAATATCCGTCGGTTTCTGCTGGAATTAGGTACAGGTTTTGCATACGTTGGAAGTCAGATGGAACTTCGCATGCCTGGTGGAACCAGCTACTTTCCGGATATGGTATTCTATCATACAAAGCTGAAATGCTATGTCGTGCTTGAACTAAAAGTCGTGAAATTTGAGCCTGAATTTGCCGGTAAACTCAACTTCTATGTGTCGGCGGCAGACCATCTTTTGAAAGATGACAATGACAACCCCAGTATAGGACTGCTGGTATGCAAGTCGAAAAACGAGACGGTGGTTAAATGGGCTTTTGAAGGCATCGACCGACCGTTGGGAATAGCAACCTATGAACTTGATGAAGTACTGAAAAAGACACTGGCAGAGAAACTGCCAAGTATTGAAGACATAGAAAATGCAATAGAAGAGTAAATTGTGCAGAAACACTGCACGGTTATATACGAGCTTTGCAATCATAAAACGAAAAATATGAACCGATATGTTTGAACTACTAAACGAAACTCTCTTTGAGAAACACATAGCAGAATACCTTGCAGGAAGCAAGATGTACAATCAACGCACACCAAAGGATTTCAATATTCAAAAGTTGGTGGACTCAGATATGCTTTTACAATTTTTGCGCGAGCAACCTATGTGGCAGAAACTTATCACTCAAAGTTTCGCAGACGAACAAGATGCGCTCAACATTGTGATTGAAACTATCAACACGAAAATTAATCGTGGTGAAAGTTTGCTGTCACTGTTGAAGAATGGCTTCATGCTGCAAGGCCGACGCATCCGGTTGGCAGCTTTCAAACCGAAGATGACCCTTGATGATGATGATGCTGACCACCTCTACAAGAAAAATATCTTCAGCGTGGTTCGCCAGATGAAGTACAGCACGCAGGGCTTCGATAAGGATAACGAACTCGACCTCTGCATTCTGTTAAACGGTCTGCCTATCATTACTCTGGAACTGAAGAACGAAGCTACCGGTCAGACTGTGGTAAACGCCATGCACCAATATCAGACCAATCGCCACCCGCAGAACCGTATGCTTCGTACCTGCCTGGTCCATTTCGCCATGGATAACAACCGGGTGATGATGACCACCCAGTTGGCCGGCGATAATACACGCTTCCTCCCATTCAACAAGGAAACGGTGAATCCACAAGTAGAAGGAGATTATCCGACCTGCTATATGTGGAAAGAGGTGCTGCAAGCTGATTCTTTACTAAATCTCATTCAGCATTTCATTAAACGCATTACACCTAAGAAAGGTGAACCGTTCTATATATTCCCCCGTTATCACCAGTTGCGTTGCGTACGCAACATCATTAGCGACGTGCGCGAGAAAGGCGTAGGTCAAACCTATCTCGTGCAGCACTCTGCAGGTTCAGGCAAAACAAAGAGCATGTCATGGCTGGCCTTCCAGCTGGCAAACCTTCAGAATGCAGACAACACCCCGGTATTCGATTCGGTTATCATGATTACCGACCGTATTGTGCTCGACCGGAACATTGCCGATGAAATAAAGGGAATGGAAGAAGTAGCCGGTACTGTGAAAGACATCCGCAAAGGTTCACGTAATCTGGCAAAGGCATTAGCAGAAGGCGGTCACCGCATCATCATCTCCACGGAACAAAAGTTCAGCTTTGCATTACCTAAGTTGAAGGAGGCTGCCGGTTCACACTTCGCTGTCATCATAGACGAAGCGCATACAGCCTTTGGCAAGCAAGCATCGCACAATGTGCGTCAAGTTCTCACCGACAAGAATGAACTTCGCGAAACAGTAGAAGAGTTTGGAATTGAGAGCCGTGAAGCCGAGAACAATATGCAAGACCAAATGTTGGCCGAACTGCAAGCTGCCCGCAGCATCAATAGCGGCCATATCAGTTACTTTGCTTTCACAGCCACACCAAAGTCACAGACTTTTGCACTCTATGGCCGTAACGGAAAGGCATTCGACACCTATTCCATGAAACAAGCCATCGAGGAAGGCTTTATCCTTGACGTGCTGAAAAACTATACCACCTTCCAGACCATGTTTGAGCTGGTAAGCAAGATAGACCTTCCTGAAGACACACCTGAATACGAAAAGCAGAACGCACTCCGTTTGATGATGCAATATGTGAACCAGCACCCATACGTCATCAACTACAAAGCCAATATGATGGTAGACTACTTCATGCAGCACTCTGCCCAAAAGATGAAAGGGCAGGCCAAAGCCATTGTAGTGACTTCCAGCCGCGCCAACGCCATATTGTTCCACCAAGCCATCACACGCCGGTTGAAAGAGAAATACAATGGCGAGATAAAAGCACTTGTGGCATTCAGTGGTGAAGTAGAAATCAATGGCAACAAATATACAGAGGAGAAAATAAACGGCTTCGGAATCAAAGACAACGGCATTGCCGTTGAATTCAAACAGCCTAATCAAAGGTTCTTAGTCGTAGCCGACAAGTTCCAGACCGGATTCGACCAGCCTTTACTCCATACTATGTTTGTAGACAGAAAGCTAGGCGGTGTGCAGTGCATCCAAACGCTGAGTCGTTTGAACCGCTGCCATCCCGACAAGCAAGATACCCTGATTATCGACTTCGTAAACAAACACGAAGACATAAAGGCTGCATTCGAGCCCTACTATGATACGACCTGGTTGCAAGGAAACTATAACCCATCGAACATCTATGAATATAAGAATGACATCGAGCGCAGGAAACTCTTTACACAGAACGATATAGATAAGGTGGTAACCTTATTGCTCTGTGGAGATGAACAACAGATAGCCGGCATTCCATCTATCTTAGGACAACTGGTAAACGAATATGTGAAACCGTTACCTGAAGAGGAACAGGAACTCATCCGCAAGGAGGTGAACCGTTACATCCGCCAGTACGGATTGCTTGCTCAGTTAATGAAATTCCTTGATCCTGACTTGGAACGTTTCTACATGTTCTGCAAGCTCTACTACAAATACCTGCCTTATACTAAGGAGACTTTGCCACTGGACATCTTGGAAAAGATTGACCTCGACAAGTATCGTATCCAACTGGCAGAACAGGGCTGTATCACATTAGAAGGAGAAGACGGTGAACTGACGCCTCCAAGTACTGCTGGCATTAGCGGCGGGGAGAAGGAGTTTGATCATCTCGATCATCTCATCCACATGATGAACGAGCCTTATGAAGGTTTTCTCAACGAAAATGACCAGATCATCCTTGAGTTGCTGCGCCAGTTGAGAAATGACCCCAACATAAAGCAGGCATTCAGCGCAGAAAACTCTCGTTCCAGCCTGTTGAAGATGGTAGAAAAGGAGTTCAACAAAAAAGTCGCAACACAGTTAGGCAAGTATATCAACTTGAAGAAACTGCTCAACAGCAACCAAGCATTCAATGAGGAATTCTTAAACATGCTGGTAACCTTCCTGGGGCAAAGTTTCCATACAAGTAACGTGCTTGAATATAATGAGGAGTTGCTTAAAGATGTGATGTTTGAGAAACTAGAAGATACTTTCAGTGAACTTTGCGGACACGGCTATCGTGAACTTGAAGAAGTGCTCGATTGTCTTTTCGCCATCTTGAAGACCCATACTGTGAAAAACTTGGATGGTCTGAACACCATGATTCCAAATCAATTGAACAAGTTCTATCGTGGTGAGAACGAGCCGGTAGACTTGAAAGTGATATTCGCGGCATTGTTGCCCAAGTATGAGGCATTCCTCCGCAAACTTTATTACCTGAAAGAGGGAGAACAATTTATGTCTACAAAAGGTGCAGACGGTTGGGTGGCCATTGTAAAGACTTTCCATGAAATAGATAACCTCTACTATAATCATGGCAAAAATCCGAAATTGAACACTTTTGAAACCTACTACAAGTGTATTTCAAAGTGGAGAAACGAGAACGTTCACCATGCTCCGGAACTCCCCGATGCAGAGGTTGCTCCAGCCATCCACATGGTGGTCAGCATGTATATCTATGCCGTAATGGTCAGCATTACAGACTTGGAAATGGCAGGTTGTGAACTTGACAATTCGGGAGTCACCGTTCCTGTTATGTATCCTTCTGCTCCTGCAGCCTCTTACGAAATGGATACTTACAGCAGGGATAATTCCGAAGAGGATGAGCCTGTCCAAAAGGTGGCAGAGTGTCCTATTAACAAGATGAACGAAGAAGAGAAGATGGACCTTTTGAAACGCAGCATTCTGAAAGCGCAAAGTTACACTCCGCTATTCACCAAAAAGCGTCATTGGATGTCAATCTATAAGATGGCAGCGCACAAGAACATCATCATCGACGGCGATTATGCATACTTTGTACAACGTATCGGCATGATGGATCTGAAAAATATGCCTGACGGTTTATCCGCAAACTATCTGGACCGTATGAACAAAGGTGTTTTTGCTGATGACCTCAGCGAATGGACAAGTACCGGCTTAAGCGGCATGAAACGATCTGAGTTCACCGACATCAAGGAAACCGCAGAGAAATTCGGCGAAATCATAGACGAAACCAGACATAACGAATAAACCAGAAAAACTAATCCGGACAGAAGACATTGAAAACTTTATGCCATGACAGACAGGGCGTTATTCCGCATGGAAAAGTGAAATTTATAGTAGCTGTGCGGCAAGAATGCACAGTTGCTATTTTACTTTGTACCAAAATAAAAAACAGTCATAAAACAGAAGGCGATGGCAACAAATAAAAACGCGATGGCTCGATACAGAGCTTTAGACAAATGCTTTAGCAGCAGAACCAGAAAATACTACATGAACGATCTCATCGAGGCCTGCCGTATGGCACTTGAACGACAGAATGGTGATAGCGGTTCAAAAGGTGCCGAAGGAGTACAGCGTCGTCAAATCTTTGACGATATGAACGATATGGAATTGATGTACGGAGTCATTATCGACAGAATCCAAGACGGCCATAAAAAGTATTACCGCTATGCAGTCGGTTCAAAGACTATGGCCGAATCCGGTCCTTCCCAAGAAGAAATGGATTGTATACTCGAAGCCGCCGCCATCATGAAACGCTTTGAAGGTGTTCCTCAGTTCGACTGGCTGGATGACCTGGAAAAGAAACTTTATACCACTTCAAAACTAGGCAGTGAGACTCAAAAGGCAGTCAGTTTCCAGCACAACCAATACCTTACAGGTATAGACAAATGGTACAAGCCCATATTCGAAGCTATTGTAGCAAAGAAAGTAATAGAAATAAATTACCATCCATTCGGTAAAGATGTCAGAACAGTTGTGGTGAGCCCCTATCACTTGAAACAGTACAATAATCGCTGGTTCTTGGTGGCGAAACGCAAAGACTTCGATAAAATGTCCAACTATGCGATAGACCGGATTGAAGGAATAAAGGAAACGACCCGAACCTTTGAGCCTCTGGACAATGACTTTGATTTTGAAGAGTTCTTTAGTGACGTGGTCGGCGTTTCCGTAGTTGAAGGCGCCCCTGTGGAAAATGTCATTTTGCACGTTACCGACCAGGCGTGGAATTACATTACAACAAAGCCGCTGCATGAGTCTCAATCTGTGCTAAACAGCAAACAAGCCGACGGCAAATGGGAGGTTCGACTGAAAGTACAAGACAACTATGAATTACGTTCACTTCTACGTTCCTTTGGCGATAGCGTTGAGGTAATGGCTCCGGTTACCTTACGTCAAGAAATGAAAGAAATGGCACAGCGTGTTCTCCAAATGTATAAAGACTAAACCTGTATACTATGAAGATACTATACCTGTAAGCGACAATTATCACTATTCTATTAGTATTGAATAATAATTATTTTACTTAAAACAAATCCGGAGAGCCTCCCATAGCACATGCCATCGCTGTATTTCTAAAATCAACAATATATTATACTGAGTTTATATAACTTTATGTCACTAAACATATTCTCAAACTTATAGTATTCCAGTAGTTTTGCTATCTTTGTGACAAAACACTTACATACTATGACTATCACTTTATCCAATGACTTACCTGCCTATCCTACATTCACGGAAGGCATCCGCCGCGCTCCCGACCGGGGCTACCGCTTGACACCCGCCCAAACGGAAACGGCGTTGAGGAATGCATTGCGGTACATTCCTGTGGAACTGCATGAGCAACTCGCTCCCGAATTGACGGACGAATTACTTACCAGGGGCAAAATATACGGTTACCGTTTCCGGCCCGAAGGTGATTTGAAAGCAAAGCCCATTGACGAATACAAAGGGAATTGCATCGAAGGGAAAGCATTCCAAGTCATGATAGACAACAACCTTTCATTTGATATCGCCCTTTATCCTTACGAACTGGTGACATACGGCGAAACCGGACAAGTTTGTCAAAACTGGATGCAATACCGGCTTATCAAGCAGTATCTGGAGGTAATGACGAATGAACAAACCCTGGTCGTAGAAAGCCGGTTAATTGTTCGAGCAGAACAAAAAGATCTGGTAAATGACAAGTTCCTTAGTAAAAAAGAACTGACTGAACGCATCCGTGAAATGTTTAAAGGAGAAATCCCGGACAACTGGAAGCTGACTGTATCTGCCGTAAACTTCGACCGTAAAGACATCGACGGTATTACCGTTGATTGGATAAAAAGACGAATGGAACGCTTGGGATTAAAAAGTAAGCACCTGAGCAACTATACAGGTATTGACAAATGTACCGTATCCTCACTTCTGTCCGGTGACAAAGAGCTGACCAAATGGCACAAGGTAGCGCTATATTACTTTTTTAAATATTACGAAGTAGCCAACTTCTAACTTTCATTTGTAAGCGGAGCAAAAAACTCCGCTTACTTTTTGCCGAATCTGAAAAAGATTATACTTTAGCACCTGCCCAATATCGTTATTAAAACATGAATCCCTTGCCATAGTGTAACCAGATATCTGGTTCCGGTTAATAACACCGGTGGGCGCACTATAGTGAGGGATTCGCCCATTTTCATTATGGAGTTAACACGGATTTTTCACCCTGTAGGCTTCGGTGCTTTCTATACCGAAAAACACGTTGATCCACATACTATGAAATATTTCAATATCGTATACGATTGTGGTACTGTTACTGCTGGAGTTAATTTAGATTTGATGATTCAATCTAGATTCAATAAAGGAGAACAAATTGATATTCTTTTCATATCCCATTTTCATGAAGACCACATTAGCGGAATCCCAAAGCTAATGAAACACTGCAGAATAAAAAGAGTAGTGATACCTTATATTCCCAAAGGCGACAGGGTACTATTCGCATACTCAAATAGAGATTTAGCTGGTTATGAAGAGCTTATCACCAATACTGAGAACTATTTTAGGAATGAAGCAGAAATAATCCGGATACTTCCAGAAGAAGAAAGCGAGGATAACAACAATGAAACCAGAGATGAAGAACTTACAATGCCTAGCGGTAGATCAATTACAGCTACATACATTGGAGTACCGATTGCTGATTGGTGCTTCATTCCATTTAATTATAATTATGCTGCTAAAGTCAAACAATTGCAAGTCGCATTAAAGGCTGAAGGCTTAGATCATTCTAAGCTCGATTCAGTATCTTATATTAAAAACAACTATGATAGAATCAAAAATGTATACAAAAATTTATCTGGAAATATTAATGATACATCCTTAGTGGTCTTCTCTGGAATGCACCTAAATTTCATTCCCTACATTTTTTTTTCTTATCAACCAGGAAGATACGAAATGTATAAAACAGGATTAAATTGCATATACTACGGCGATGTAAATACCGATAAAGACATACTCTATAATAGACTAATGAAACGTTTACAAAATCTCTACGCAACTATCCAAACAATACAAATACCACATCATGGTTCAAAACACAATTTTAGATCGACAATAATAAATCCAGGTTCAATATCTATTGTCTGTACAGACAGTAATCACAAAAAGCAATACCATCCTGATCCAACAGTTATTGTTGATATAGTGAACACAGGTTCTTTTTTACATCAAGTAACAGATAATGTAAACTCCACACTTACCGAACATGGGCACTATTAACCTATTTCCTATTTATATATAAAGATGGCAGAAACTTATAATCAAGAATCAGTCCAAGAGATACTCTCTTGGGCACAGAAAATATTAGAGAATAAAGCCTATCCAAAAGGAAATATTCAACTAAATAAAAGCACTAAAATTCTTGATTGTGGATCCTTCCTAAGCACTATGATACAAATGGTATCAAAGAACTGGGAAAATCCGACATTCAATACAGCGATTGATCAGCTCAGGGAGTTTAAAAAGGCAACCGAATAACGGTTGCTTTTCTATTTATATGAAAGTAAAGTTTCAAAAAAAACGATTTTCATTTTGCGATCTTCATAAGTATTTGTAATTTAGCTGTCGCCAAATAATTATATAAAAATATGAATCCCTTTTCATTGCGTAATCCGTAAAATCGGATTAAGGTCTTTATATAACCTTTTGGCGCGCGGTGATAAGGGATTCGCCATATTTAACCATGAAAAAAGGGACACAGTCAAGTAAACCGATCAAACCTCAAATCAGACCGGGCAGTGGAGTTCAAACCAATGGTGCACCAAAGCCCAAACAGAAGTAAAATGCTCTGCAACCAGTATAAGTACTATTATACAGATCGTAAAAAAGCATATCTTTAAACAACGCCCATACCAAGTAGTCCTTACCCTGATATCTTCCAAGTTAAGGGCTATTTTATTTTCAATAGCCTCCAAATGATCAGCTACAATATTCACATATCGCTTATCACCTCTTATTTTACAAGAACAATAATAATCAATGAAGATATCAATATCTAGTTCGGACGGTTTTTTACCGGGTAGCCAAACTGTATGAATACATATAATTTTCAATATCAAAACTGCCGGTAAAGCTTCCGTCGGCAGCCACATTTATATCCGTAAGATGACGGGGCGTACCGCCCATTCCGGAGATCTGAAGCTCCAGGGTCCCGGGCAGAGCCGTGTCCTGCTGCCGTACACTCAGCATTCCCCAGAAACGGATCGTATCATTGGGAAGATATGCCGCACGGTCAAGATAAAGATAGCTGTAATAAGCTTCCGCAAGGCCTGTTGTACTTTCTGCGGCAGACTTGAACAGTTCTGCGTAACTGCCCTCCCCGCTTTCAATGGAAACGCATACATATCCTGATTCCGCGGCTTCAGTGCAGTCCATGCCG
>OJMO01001454.1_pt1 | contig 14645 bp, 16 predicted proteins | sample 1597241 | NCBI WGS metagenome assembly OJMO01 (sample SAMEA2452129, study PRJEB22498) | human gut metagenome | biome: human feces; feature: human gut; material: feces | place: Australia | collected 2012 | reverse complement strand
CCTTCTTCTCTTCACCGTACTTGACGAGTTCGATGGAATCAGGAATCAGGTTGTAGAGACGAGTACCATTCTGCAACTTGGTGAAAGAAGGACGGAAGGCAGGAACGAGACTCTTGACGAGTTTAGCGTTCGCCTTACTCTCATCTTCTACAGCTTTGCCGGTAATGAAGCGGATGAAGAGCTTGCCGAATCCAAGCAACTCGATGTCGTAACCCTTCTTCAGGTTCTCCTTCACGTAGTAAGCATAGCGGTCGAGTACCGCCTTTACGTCTGCAGGAGTAGCAGTAGACTCCACTGCGATTTGGTTAGCAACCTCCTCGGTGGTCAAGGTTCCGTAACTGTAAGGTCTAACAGAAAAGAGAGTCTGACCCTTCTTCTCACCCATGTTAATGGTCTTCTTTGCAACTTTGTAGCTTTTACTCATAATTGAAACATTTAAAAGATTAATACTAAAGTTCAGTCATCGTCAGTCCAAAGAGATTTGCAATCCCGTTTGTTCTGATTGACATTGCGAAGATACAACATTTCGGAGGCGAAAACAAATGCCTTCACTGACGTTCACCATCTGTTTACTGCTCATTCACGATACGTTCACTTTTAATAAAAATCATAGCAATGGAAGATACCAGCAAGGCAAATATCGTCTTTAATATCTCTGGCGGTAACAACCAGATTCTGCCCAATGCTATCAAGGCTGAGCAAAACTTTTATGGCGACAAGTACATAGAGGAGATGATGAAGGCGAAGACCACAAGTCAAGAGCCTGTTCTCTCACCCGAAACAACCCGTCTCTCCTTATATATTAATAATGTGGAAGCATTAGCAGAATATGTAGCCAAGCTCTCTGCATGCACCAATGCCAAGGAATTGGCTCAGGTGGTGATGGATATGGTGAATGATACAGATGTAAAGGTTGACCAAGATATTATGGTGAAGCAGGAGTTCATCGAAGTCTTACAGCCCTTGGCTCCTCAGGTTACTACAGGCATCAGTAATATCCGCAAGTATATCAATGAAGCCTGGTATAAGTGGAAATGATTACCAATGAAGTAGCGTGAGGAAAAATACTGACAAAAGGCACTTTTACGCACTCCATAATTTCAGAATTTTCAATGAATCCAAATTCGTTTTGTAGAATTGAAATTATGTTGAGGCTTGGTAAGTTGCTGATAATCAGTAGTGTATAAAAATTGAAAAATATACTTGGTCTCTTGAAAATCTATAGTTGTACGACTATGACCCCTATAGTTGTACGAATATAATTCCAGAGTTGTACAACTATAGCATGTATGGTCGTACAACTGTAGCTTTACAGTCGTACAACTATAGGATTTTCAACTCGCAAAAATGGTGGATTATAAGCAATTGCTGCTGAAAATTGGCATTTATTGATTCTAGATGGTTAATTTAGTATGGAGGATAAAAATTTGTACATGATACAGAAGGCACAGGAGTTCATGAATGAGAATCACTTTGCTGACGTCTCCCGAGTGCAATGTCTGCTACGCAAGATGATGTCCAAGGAGTATCATGGCCTCATCGATCAAATCAAGGAGTGCCAGGATCCCCATGCTATCATCAATATTCATGGCGGAAACAATCTCATTGCGCCCACTGCCAGCCAGGCAGAGCAAAAATTGGTGGAGAAACCTGCTGACGAGATAAAAAAAGATAAGGAATAATCAAGAAAGAAGACCGAGATGCTGAACGATTTCGATTCACCATTCGATATCACCGTAGATCTCCACAAGTAATTGGGCGGAGTAGAAAAAACACCCCAAAAATTTGGTAGTTTCACAGAAAACCCTTATATTTGCACCTAAAAAAGGAGATACAATTATGAATACAGCTACATATACATTAGATGTCCCTGCAACCGATATTTCTCTTTTCAAATCATTGATTAAGAAATTCGGGTGGGTTGCCAAAAAGCAAAAAGCCCCTAAGGCTTGTAGATTAGACAAGGCATTAGAAGCAGCAAAGAATGAAAAACTCTTTGCTACTAATGATTTGGATGAATTAATGAAGAGTCTTGCTGAATGATGAAATATACAGTTAAGTATTCAACATTGTTTAAAAAGTCATTTAAAAAATGTATGAAACGAGGTTGCTCTGAGGGTAAATTTCGTAAAGTCATTTCTATTTTGGCAGAAACTGGAACTTTACCACCAGAATATAAACCACATCCTTTAAAGTCAAACTATAAAGGGTGTATGGAATGTCATATTACTTCCGATTGGCTTTTAGTTTGGAAACAAAATGATAAAGAATTGATTCTGATTTTAACCGATACAGGTACACATAGTGACATTTTTGGCTGGTAGCTCACTAATATGAGTTATCTGAGTAAAATGTTATAGAAAGTTATAGCAAAGCGGTCCCATCCCGCACAACCATGGCGAGGGCTTTGATGCCCCGTCTATTCCTCATCTATCCCCATGCGGTCCCATCCCGCACAACATGGCGAAGACCTTTGATGGTCCGCCAACCTTATAGCGTAGCGGTTCCGAGCACCGAGTAGGGCGGTTACATCCTTCCTCCTGAGGTTTCTGTCCCCTACAAGGGGAACCGAAGGGGTCGTAAAGACTATTGAGAAGGCTTGGTTAGAGGTGGAGCTCCCTTTGGAAAGGGAGACGGAGGGATTCGAAAAATCTTATTATAACAACAAAAATTAAAACAAAAACAATGAATATAATCAAAACTGATATTGAAGGCGTACTCATTATAGAGCCACGCCTCTTCCGTGATGCTCGTGGCTACTTCTTTGAGAGTTTCAGCGAGCGAGAGTTTGAAGAAAAGGTTGCCCCAATCCTGGGACACAGTGTTCACTTCTGCCAAGACAACGAGTCTATGAGCAGCTATGGCGTGATGCGAGGCTTGCACTTCCAGCGCCCACCATATACCCAGAGCAAGCTGGTACGCTGCGTAAAAGGTAGAGTGCTTGATGTAGCTGTAGATATCCGCAAAGGATCACCAACCTATGGCAAGCATGTGGCTGTAGAACTAACAGAAGACAATCATGTCCAGTTCTTCATTCCAAAGGGTTTTGCTCATGGTTTCGCCGTTCTCTCAGAAACAGCAGTCTTCCAATACAAGTGTGATAACTTCTATCATCCAGAGGCAGATGGAGGTATATCTATCCTCGATGATACCCTCGGTATCGATTGGAAGATTCCTACAGAGCATGCCAATCTCTCTGAGAAAGATACAAAACATGCTATGCTGAAAGACTTTGATAGTCCATTCGACATCAATGTAGATTTATACAAGTAAACAAGATACGAATCATTTAACATTAAGACAATGAAAGGAATCGTATTAGCAGGTGGTAGCGGTACACGCTTGTACCCCATCACAAAGGGTATCAGCAAGCAGTTGATACCAATCTTTGATAAACCGATGATATACTACCCAATATCAGTATTGATGTTGGCTGGTATCCGTGAGATACTCATTATTTCAACCCCATTCGATTTGCCAGGCTTCAAACGCCTCTTTGGCGATGGAAGCCAGTTAGGTGTGAAGTTCGAGTATGCAGAGCAGCCATCACCAGATGGCTTAGCCCAAGCTTTCATTATCGGAGAGAAATTCATTGGTCATGATTCCGCTTGCCTCGTATTGGGCGATAATATCTTCTATGGTGCAGGATTAAATCAGATGCTGCATCAAGCAGTTGTAGATGCAGAGCAGAATAACAAGGCTACCGTTTTTGGCTATCGTGTAAGTGATCCGGAGCGATATGGTGTTGCTGAGTTTGATGAGCAGGGCAATTGCCTGAGCATTGAAGAGAAGCCTGAGCATCCAAAGAGCAACTATGCAGTGGTAGGTTTATACTTCTATCCTAATAAGGTAGTAGAAGTAGCCAAGCATATTAAGCCATCCGCTCGTGGCGAGTTGGAAATAACAACGGTAAACCAGGAGTTCTTGAAGGATAAACAGTTAAAGGTACAGACCATGGCAAGAGGATTTGCCTGGCTCGATACCGGAACCCATGATTCCCTTTCTGAGGCATCTACCTTTATTGAAGTCTTGGAGAAACGCCAGGGCTTGAAGGTTGCTTGCCTGGAAGGAATTGCATACCGCCAAGGTTGGATTACTGCAGAACAGTTGAGAGAGAATGCTCAGCCTATGCTGAAGAATGACTATGGCAAGTATCTCCTTTCAATACTTGATGAGAAAGATCAAGCATTAAAAAAGAATTTGGAATTTTAAGCAGAAAATAATTATGGCAGGTGAAATGCCTGGGGCTTATTTTATAAGCTACTTTTCGGCTCTTGGTATGGATCCTGCCTTTCTTAAAATATAAAACGATGAATATATTAAAAACAGAAATAGCTGGCGTACTCATTATAGAGCCACGCCTCTTCCGTGATGCTCGTGGCTACTTCTTCGAGAGTTTCAGCGAGCGAGAGTTTGAAGAGAAAATCTCTCCAATCTTAGGTCACAGTGTTCACTTCTGCCAAGACAATGAGTCAATGAGCAGTTATGGCGTGATGCGAGGCCTGCACTTCCAGCGCCCACCATATACCCAGAGCAAACTGGTGCGCTGCGTAAAAGGTAGGGTGCTTGATGTAGCAGTAGATATCCGCAAAGGATCACCAACCTATGGCAAGCATGTGGCTGTAGAACTGACAGAAGACAATCATCGTCAGTTCTTCATTCCAAAGGGCTTTGCCCATGGTTTCGCTGTTCTCTCAGAAACAGCAGTCTTCCAATACAAGTGTGATAACTTCTATCACCCAGAAGCAGATGGAGGTATCAGTATCCTAGATGATACCATCGGTATTGATTGGAAGATCCCAACAGAACATGCTAATCTCTCAGAGAAAGATACTAAGCATGCGATGTTGAAGGACTTCGATTCTCCATTCGATATCAACGTAGATTTATACAAATAGGGTCTTATGGCAGATAAAGAAGTTTTAGAGCGAATGCTCTAATGATATGGATATTACCATTTCGGAGATTGATTACAACGACCCCATGACTTTCTTTGATATAGAGAAGGTAATAGGAAAGGTAATCAGTAAAGAGTTGAAGAGTAATTCTCTTAAATAAAAACCGCACCGTCTCCATTTTGGGACATATGGGTAATGATGACAAATGTTGCTATTCTGATTCTACATTCTGTTGGCGATATTCTGTTTAATAAAAGAAATACTTAAAAAACGGATATGATGAAAAATATAGATGAAATAATTTCTGCGTTATATGATGGTATTCTTCAAGAGTCTGAGACTATTGAGTTTAAACGCACTTTGCCCAAAGATTTTCCCCAAATGGCAAAGATTATTGTCGGTATCGCCAATAGCGGAGGAGGTTATCTAATTCTAGGTGTTACAGACCAGGTAAAGAATGGTAAAATGATAATTGGTATTGATAATCCTGAAGAAATACTGAAGATACTTTCTCGAATTATCACGGAATATACTATAGGAGTACAAGGTAAACCTTATTTAATTACTGTAGAGACAAAAAATATTGTTGTTTTCGAGATAAAGAAGACTGAGATTAAGGCTTACTATAGTCGTCGCAAAACCTCTCCAGAACGATTGATAGCATATACCAGAATTTCTCATGACGGTTTGAAGATTAAAGAAATAGCTGGTGAAAAGAAAAATTATGCAATAGTCTATAAGTATATGACCTTAGAAGCATTTATGATAAGTTTGTATGCCAAGACATGGAGATTCTTTGAGCCGAACAAGTGGAACGACAAGTATGAGCAGCGCTTTTATTGTGCTAAATATACAATTGATGGCGCAGATGATACCAACAGAGAAGTTGCAGCCTATCATGGAGAAGCATAAGAAGTCTTTAGCACAAGTAGTTTTACGTTGGGATATAGAACGAGGTTGTTTCCCTCTTCCTAAAACCAAGAATCCAAAGAGATTGGAAGAGAATTTCAACATCTTTGATTTCTCGTTAACTACAGAGGAAATTGAAATAATCTCTTCTCTTAATTATGATAATCAGTTTTTAGTAGAATCTAAAATTTGTCCAGGTCTATGAGTATAAAACATAAAATAGCAGGTAAGATTAATGGAGTCATCCGCAGAAGCCGTTGGTTTAATGAAGAAATGTTTCCTGATTGCCGTAAGTTTTGGGAATATAACCAAATTCAATACAGATGTAATCAACCTTGGTTCTACTTCCGTTTGTCACGCTTTTGATTATGAAGGTTTGCCAATTTGTGGAAGTAATTTTGCTCTTCGTCATAATTCATTATCAGGCGACCTAGCAATATTAAAGAATTATTTTGGTTATCTTAATCCAACTAACAGTCATGTAATCATTCCGTTATGTGCTTTTAGTTCTTTAGCGGGCAGTTATGACTTTATGGAAGATAGGTTCTATACCTTAATCTATCCAAGTACAATTCCACATTTTTCTTACCGTAGGCAGCAACTGATTAAACAATGTGCAGCTCGCCCTATTCGACTTTTTCCTCTATGGTCGGTAATGTCTGAAATAAAATCTCTATTAGTGAAAGGCAAACAGAGAGAAAAGACGGAAGAAGAAATGATACAGAATGCAGATAGATGGATTCATGCGTGGAAGCATGAATTTGCTCTAAATGATTTTAGTCAACCCCTCTCTTTGCTCAATCAGGACGGTTTGAAGGATGCTTCGAGTATATTGAATGAAATGCTTTCATTCTGTAAGGAACGTTATATAAAACCAGTATTAGTTTTACCTCCGATGTATCATACGCTGGCATCCAAGTTCGATAAATATGCTCGAAAAGTACTACTTGATGACTTGTTGGAAACTTTAGAGGATAAATCTGTGAAGTTTTTAAACTACATGGATGATTCTCGTTTTAGTCATGATATTACTCTCTTTCAAGATAGTTTCTTACTAAATAAAAAAGGAGCTCAGAAGTTTACCAAGATAGTATTGCATGATATTGGATTGATACAATGATATAGCAACAAAGGTATAAAAAGTATGTCCGATACTAATATCAGACGTTAAAAAAATATGTATGAAAATTGGAATAATTACGTTTTGGGAGTCAACTGATAATTATGGTCAGGTACTTCAAGCTTATGCCCTTCAAACAGTATTGAAGAACATGGGGCATGAGCCATTTTTGATTCGCTATTCTCTAAAAGCTTCATTGGGAGAAAGTCGCAAACCTTCATTATTAAGAAAGGTGATAAAGGTAATAGCTATCTACCCAATGCTTAAAGCCATAAAAAGGAATATTCGTCAACGGGAGGATATGGCTTGTCGTAAAAAAATAGAGGAAAAAAACATCTTACGAAGATTCTCTGATTTTAGAGATGCCAATATATCTAGCAGTAGAGATGTTTACAATTCTATAGAGGAGTTAAAAGCCAATCCGCCAAAAGCAGATTGTTATATTACAGGAAGTGACCAAGTTTGGACAATGCTGTTAAGTAATGAAGGAAACAAAGCATATTTTCTGGATTTCGGGGAAGATAAGATCAAGAGAATTTCCTATGCGGCAAGTTTTGCGAGATATGAATATCCCAAAGAACTTATTCCTTTATTAAAGGAGCAGTTGGCTAAATTTAATGCTATATCTGTTCGAGAGGATGAAGGGGTTGATATATGTCGTCTTGGTGGAAGGTATGACGCAATAAAGACATTGGATCCAACATTCTTGTTGGATAAGGACGTTTATTTAAAGTTGATTGAGCATATTCCTTTAGAACATGATTATGCATTTACGTATTCTATAAATATTAGGGATGCAAAAGAATTAGCGTGGGAAGAGGTATGTGAATATGCGCATAAGCAAAAATTGGAAATGGTTACTGTAACATCAAGTGGTCATTTTCCAGGGCGAGAGATGTTGTCAGATACCAAATATGTCTATGCAACAATTCCTGAATGGATTGCTTATATAAATAATGCAAAGTTTGTAGTAACAACTTCTTTCCATGGAATTGCTTTTTGTATCATTCTGAATAAGCCGTTTGTTTATTTTCCATTAAGTAAAGCTGGAGCTAAAGGTAATGGTAGAGTCATTTCTTTATTGAAAGAACTTGGTCTTATGGATAGAATATATTCTGGTTCAGGAATTGAAGCCATATTAGAAGCTAAAATTGATTGGAATAAAGTGAATAGTTCATTAGAAGTTAAGAAAAAGGAATCATTAGATTTCTTATATCAAAATATTTAAAAAGAGGGTTATGATTTCTTTTAGTGATATTAGTAAATATAGACAGGAACTGATGGGGTTAGCAATTCTTGGCGTCTTGTTTTCTCATATAGTAAGTCTAGGTCAGGTAACTGGTTATATTGTTACATTTCCTTTTAAAGTATTTGAAAATTTAGTCTTTACTCAAGGCTTTTTGTTGCTTTCTGGTTTTGGCTTATATTATTCATGGACAAAAGAGCATTCTGTTCGGCATTATTTTAAAAAGAGAATCGGAAGGTTAATGATACCTTTTTGGATTATGTCAGTTCCTTTTTATTTGTATGTTTGTGCGATTCTTGATAATGACTATGGAAAGTTTATTGAGAATATTTTAACTGCATATTTTTGGCTTCATGGTAATAATGGCATGTGGTATATATCTATAACAGTACTTCTGTATATTCTGTTCCCTTTGTTGTACAAAGTCATTTTCTCAAAGCCTAATCCTAAAGCTGTCTCAATACGAGCTTTGTTTGTTTTCATTTTAATGGAAGCAATTAATGGGTTGATTTATGTTTATGCACCTAGTTATTATAATATGGTTTCTATAGGTATCACACAAGCTCCTATTTTTGTGATAGGAATGTTGTTTGGCTATTATAGTTTTCATAAATATATGGTTTCATGGAGAACAATGATGTGGCTTATCCTGGTTCTTGTAGTTTTGGTAGGTATTAAAAGAATATCACCATTTTTCCACGCACCTATGATATTGACATTACGAATCGTTACGATAATACTGGTTTGCTATATATTTAATAAAGTTATGTTCCTTAAAAATGTAATGGGGGGGGTAAAATGGTTTGGAAAATATACGCTTGAACTTTATATCCTTCATTTGCATATTTATGGACTTATATTACAATGTCATCCTTTTGGAACAGATGTTGTATATGGAATGAAATATAGCTTTTGGGAAATTTTAGTAGCTGTAGTATTATCATTATTACTTTGTGTGCCAATCAATAGAATTTCAAATATTCTTAGTAAAAGGATTTGTTTATGAAATAAAAAGAAGCCTTATCCTCTGTTTGGTATTTGATGTTATTATTTCAGTTACTGAATGTAAGTTATTATAATAGTGCAGGTAAACTGCAAGAATTATTTAAGAAGAAAATGTTACGAGTGATTTATTTCTGTCCTTCAGAAAGTATGTATGGCGATAATATCGCTTTAATGAGAATCATGCCATATTTGGTTGAAAACGGTGTGAAACCATATTTTGTTGTAAGTTTTGAAGGAAAGTTTACCCAATACCTCAAAGAACATAATTATGACTATTTGGTGTGTCATAATAGAATATGGAATCTTTATGATTTAGATTCGCCGATAAGAAATTTTGTAATAGGCTCTTTATGGAGGCTTAAACATTATGTAGATAATAGAATGTCTGTCAAGCGAATAGCATCAAAACTGCATACTTTTAATGCAGATGTTGTTCATTCTAATAGTAGTAATAGCAGCTTTGGATACTATTTGGCAAAGGAGTTAGGTGTAAAACATATTTGGCATCTTAGAGAATATGGTAAGTTGGATGCTAATGAGCAATATTTCCCTTGTTTTAAACACTTCCTGCATAATAAACTTGACAGTGTCGATAATTATACTATATCAATTACGCCTTTGATACATAATTACTTTCATAGAAAATCAAATAGTATAATTATATATGATGGAGTTGTTGATGAAGATATTATACCTGATATTTGTTTAAAAAAAGAGAAATATTTCTTATATGTTGGACGTCTGTTTGAGAAAAAGGGTGTAGAAATGATTATCGATGCTTTTATTGAAAAAGCAGCTGTTGATACTAGTTATAAACTCCTTATTGCAGGAGCTGGGGAAGTTGAATATGAAACTTATCTTAAAAACAAGGTATCACAACGTAAATTAGATGAAAGAATTCTTTTTTTGGGGTATAGGAAAGATGTTTTCAAACTTATGTCTAAAGCCAAGGCTTTAATTGTTGCTTCGGATTTCGAGGGCTTTGGATTTATAACAGCAGAGGCAATGTATGCTGGGTGTTATGTTATCGGAAAAAATACAGCAGGAACAAAACTTCAATTTGATAATTTGAAAAATATATTAGGTTATGAAATTGGTTCTAGATTCATGGAAAAGGATGGATTAAGTTGTATAATGGAATCAATTATGGCAGAAAAGATAGATGGGAAAAAATCATTAAGTGTTGTTCAAACAGCTGTTGGTGAACTATATGGGATAAGAAAGAGTGCAAGTAAAGTTTTTGAGTTTTATAATAAAATAAGATAATCTATGATATATATAGCTTTAATATTTATACTATTTCTTTTATTCTGTCTAGACTATAACTCTTCCAAGAACATGAAGTTTACCTTCTGGTTAGGTACTTTTTTGTTCTTAGCGTTATTTGCTTTTAGAGGAGACAATGTAGGTGGTGACACGATGCAGTATTGTGTATATTTTGAAGGTAAAACTTCGTCAACATATGGCTCGTTAAAATTGAATGATGATATAGAAATAGGTTTCAGATGGGTTTGTATGGCTTTGCAAAAGATAAGTATGTCGAGATTTTGGTTTATATTCTCTACATCTTTATTATCTTTAATTCCATTTGTTTTGTTGGTAAAAAAATATAGTCTTTACCCAAATCTGTCTTATCTTTACATTATATGTTCTAATTGGGCTATAATGGTAGTCTGTATAGAAACTCATATTCGGCAGAATATAGCGACAGCATTCTTAATGATGGCATTATACATATTTTTATATGAAAATAAAACCAAGAAATCATATATAAGTTGTGTGCTATTGTTGATAGCAGCAGTTATGTCGCACACATCTATATATTTGATATTACCTCTTGTATTATTATTGCTATTTGTACCACTGACAAAGAAAGTTAGTTATTGTTTAATTATAGGATCTTGTTTGATTACATTGTTTTTTACAGATGTATTTTCATATTTATTTACAGGATTAATGTTTTGGCTTTCACCTTATGAAGCGTTTGATAGCTTAACAAGATATATGGATAGTGATAAATATGGTTTGTCTGGTAAGGCTGGCTTGCTTACAGATTTTGCGCCAATTGCTATTTGGGCTTTAATTAACATATATTATTCGAATAAAAATGAGATCAATAATGTTTTTATGAAATGCATGGTAGTTGGTACTTCATTAACAATTATGGGATCATCTTTTGGACTTTCTTTCAGAATGATGTATGCCCTTTTGATGTTAGGTTATTGTTATATACCCATAGCATATAAAAACAATTCAAAAAGTTTATTTGTTAATTTTATTCCTTTGTTGATGATGTTTTACAGATTAATTGGTGCTGTTATGAATCCTGTGGAATATTCTGCAGAAAGTCATTGGTTACCATATATGTTTATTTTTGAATAATTAGTAAATATTTTATTATGAAAGATTTTAATCCAATTATTTTGGCTTATTATTTGCCTCAGTATCATCCATTTCCACAGAATGATGAGTGGTGGGGAAAAGGTTTTACAGAATGGACAAATGTAGGAAAAGCAAAACCGCTTTTTAAGGGGCATTACCAACCTAAAGTTCCTACAGAATTAGGTTATTACGACTTGCGATTGCCGGAAGTTAGGCAACAGCAAGTTGATTTAGCAAAAGCTGCTGGCGTCTCCGGATTTTGCTACTGGCATTATTGGTTTGGTAATAAGCGTCAGTTGCTTAATGAAATCATTGATGAGGTAATAGAATCAGGTAAGCCTGATTTTCCATTTTGTTTTGGATGGGCAAATGAGTCCTGGAAAGCAAAACAATGGAATAAAGATGGTTCTGGTGACAAAATGTTGATGGAGCAAATTTATGGTGGTGAACAGGATTATCGAGAACATTTTGAATACGCACTTAAAGCATTTAAAGATAAGCGATATATAAAGATAGACAATAAGCCTGTTTTTTTGATTTATCGCCCAGATTTAGTTCCCGCTGATTTTGTTCCTTATTGGGATAAGTTGGCCAAGGATGCTGGGTTTAATGGTATTTATTTCATTGGTCGCATTCTTACAAAAAGTATATCAAAAATGGAATGTGAAAAGAAACATATTCATAATTTTACTTGTGAAAGATGGGCGTCTGGTTATCAAAACAATTCTATAGCTCGTAAGATTATAATTAGATTGCATTCTAAATTAAAGCATGTTAGAGTTGCAGTCCCATATAAGTATTGTATTCCTTTCTTTACAAATGAAATAGAAGATATTAAGGAGAATTTCATTCCTTGTCTTATACCGAATTGGGATCACTCTCCGCGAAGCAAGAGAGGTGCTTTGGTATTAGAGAATCCAGCCCCAAAGTATTTCTACCAACATGCTAAAAAAGTGCTTGAGTTAGTAAAAAAGAAAAATAACCAATTAGTTTTCTTAAAATCTTGGAATGAATGGGGAGAAGGTAACTATATGGAACCAGACATGAAATATGGAAGGGGATATATTAATGCTCTTGCCAAGGCAATTAATGATGTTAAAAATGAAAAATAAATATCATGATTCCGAAAATTATACACTATTGTTGGCTCAGTAATGACCCGATACCAGATGATTTAAAGAGTTGTATGGACTCATGGAAAAAATATCTTCCAGATTATGAGTTCATGCTTTGGAATTTTGAAAGATTTCCTAAAGAGAAGTCAAAGTGGGTTAGCGATGCATTTGATAATAAGAAATATGCATTTGCTGCGGATTATATTCGCATTTATGCCCTGTATCATTATGGTGGCATATATTTAGATATGGATGTTGAGGTTGTAAAGCCTTTTGATCCTTATTTAGGGCTTGCTACCATGATTGGTTATGAAAATAGCAAGGCTAAAGGTTTAGAAGTTGCTGCTTTTGGGGTTGAAAGGTACTCTCCATGGATAAAAAAATGTTTGGATTTTTATGATACTCGTAAATTTATTAATCAAGATGGTACTTTTAATATTCAGCCCCTACCAGGTGTGATTAAAAGATGTCTTGAGCGAAATGGGTATAAATTATTTGATGTAACTAGTATTTCAGAGGCCATTGATTTAACAAATAATCTTGTAATTCCTGTTTTCCCGTTGGAATATTTTAGTCCCAAAAATCATGATACAGGTAAAATTATGTCTACAGAAAAGACTGTTACTATTCATCATTTCGCTGGCTCTTGGTTGCCTTGGTATTTTAGAATGGAACAGAAGTTTTGGACATTTCTAGGAATCCGAGATTTAAGATTAATATTAAGATTGATTAATCTTATTAAGTTTGGTACTTTAAGAAGTCAAGCTACTCCGAAAGAAAATGTAGAATAATATTTTTAATATAAAATTTCTATGACAAGAATAGTTTTATCATTTGATGATGCTCGTTTTGATGAGTATGATGCTATTAAACTTGCATCTAAGTATGGTGTGAAATGTACTTTGAATGTAACAACGGCTTATGTAGAGGACTCCGCCCCTACAGATGCTGGTGATTGTCCTGCAATGACAAAAAATCAGGTTTTAGAGTTGTATGCTGACGCCAATGTAGAAATTGCGGGGCATAGCCATACTCACGTAAATGACTTTAATGATATTGTTAAAGGTCAGCGAATTTTGGAGGGGTGGTTAAGTACAAATGAGAAACTCGGTTTTGCAAGTCCTCATTCTCAGTTGGATTTAAATGAGAATCCTCTGAATAAATTCAAGGGAGCTAATTTTTTGTATGTCCGCAAAAGCCAAGTTTATGATAAGTTTTCGCCTGTTTATCGTTACATTCGAAAAATCTCAAGAATCTGTGGTTTTAAATGGCCTTTATATATTACTTATAAGAATACTTTGGCAAATATAGTTGAAGATGGGTATTTCCTCCATGGTGTGCCGGTTTTGTTAGATAACAGTTTTGAGCAAATTAAATATATTGTTAATAAAGCAATAGAAAATAAAACTGATTGCCTTTTAATACTTCATAGTATATGTAAGAAAGGACACCCATTGGAACATGATTTGTATTCTTGGGAATGGGAAAAGTTCGAAGCTTTGTGTGTATACATCCATTCTTTAGAAATCAAAGGGAAGCTTAAGTCAGTATTGTCTAAAGATTTAATTTTAAAATAATGAGTAATCCATTAATCTCTATCATAGCGCCTGTTTATAAAGTCCAGGAGCAATATTTGCGTGATTGTATTATTAGTTTGCAAAATCAGACTTATTCTAATATCGAGATTATTTTGGTTGATGATGGGAGTCCAGATAATTGTGGATTAGTATGTGATGATTTTGCTAAAAAAGATAATCGCATCAAGGTTATACATAAGCAAAATGGAGGCTTGGTTTCTGCCCGCAATGCTGGTTATGAAATGGCAACTGGTGATTGGTTCTGTTTTATGGATAGCGATGATTGGCTTGATGTCGATATGATGGAGAAAATCGTTCATCAGTTAGACTCTCATACTGATATTGATGTCGTTTTTTGGAAACTTGTTCATGAGGTTAATGGGCAGCAGATAA
>OJMO01001442.1_pt1 | contig 14719 bp, 20 predicted proteins | sample 1597241 | NCBI WGS metagenome assembly OJMO01 (sample SAMEA2452129, study PRJEB22498) | human gut metagenome | biome: human feces; feature: human gut; material: feces | place: Australia | collected 2012 | reverse complement strand
ATATATCAAAAACTTTAGATATCCCAGTAAGTAAAGTAGAATACATAGCTAAAAATACTAGAACAAACTAGTATTTTTTAAAAAAATATTTATTTTATTGAAAAAAAATGGTATTCTATTAATAAGGATAATAGAGGTGGCTTATGAATAATGGTAATTTAAATAATAATGAAGGAAATAATACTATAAATTCTACTGGAGGAACTCCAGTTAGTAATCTAAATAATATTGAAGTTCTAGGTGATGATTTAGCAACGCAAAATCAACCAAATCAAATTGATTATAATAGTTTTATAAAACCTGTTGAACAACCAAAACAAGATCCAAATGAACTACTTAATGCTGTACCAAATCCTAATATGATGATATCAAGTCCAACTACTAACATGATTACTTCAGATGATTTAATTGAAGATTTTGTTGGAAAAAATTATGAAAAAATTTCTAAAAGAAAATATAATTTATCTGCATTTTTCTTTAATGTCTTTTATTTATTGTATAGAAAATTGTATTTAGAGGGAATTGTTCTATTTTTCGTTTTAATTTTTTCTAGTTTATTCTTATCAATAATAAATCCTGGCATAGCATTATTATTAGAAGTTTTAATTAGCTTAATATTATGTTTCTTGTTTAATAAGTATTATTTAGGTAAAGCTAAGAAAAAAATTGATAAAATAAAAAGTAAAAATAAAAGTAAATCTATTACTGATTTAAAAAATGTTTGTAAAAAAGCTGGTGGAACTAATATTGTATTAAGTATACTTATTTCAGTATTATTAACAATAGTAGCATCTGTTGTTATAATGACGTTATTTGCAGCAGTAATTTATACAATTATTTCAAAGTTAGGTTTGAATTTTAATCAAAATAATAATTCTAGTAATATTAATGAAAATATTAATAAAGATAATGATTCTAATGACAATTCAGATAATTTGGCCACTAATAAATATAATGGTAGTTTAAGTTATAATGAGAATATTAATTTAGGTGAAAAATTAAATATGGGATATTTACTTATTTTTAAATCTGGTTCACTTAATAGTAATTATTTATATGATTATAGTTATCAAACAGATACTACAAATGAGGGAAGTACTTGTTCATTTACACTAGGAAATGTTAAAGATTATAATGATTCTAAAAAATTGATAAAAGAAATTGCTGATTATAATAATGTATCTAATGATGTTTCTAATAGTGTAACTTCTAAAAATTTAAGTATTAATTCAGTTATAGTTAATCACGATTTAAAAAACGTTTATTATAGTGCATTTAATGACGCAAATAATAATGTATATTTGCTTACATATGAGATTTCTAGTACAGCAAATGAGAATATTTGTAAAGCATTCTATAATGGAATAATGAATTCCATTGAGTTGCAATAATAGGATGATAAGTAATGAAAAAAAATATAATAATAATAATTTTAACAATAATTGTTTTAGCTTTAGGAGGATATTTTGGTTACGAAAAATTTATAAAAAAAAGTAATAATGAAGTAAAAAATACCAATAAAATTAATGATTCTAAAGAACAAAATAAAGATGAAATTAAAGATAATGATAACACTAGTGAAGATACTAATAATATTAATATAACTATTAACAGTAAGTATGATAATAATAAAGTTTTAAAGCATAGTAACGTAGCATTATTTAAGGACATAGTTTTTACAAATATTTATTATTATAATAATAAAGCTGATGAATCAGGAATGTATGAAGGAATGTATGAATTATATAATGAAGTTTATATGAATAATACTAAAATTGTTGATGAACATATGGCAGTTTTTGCTGATAATTTAGATCAAATTAATTATTATATTGAAAAATATGATAAAGAATTTGAAATATCAAGTTTTAATGATAGCACAACGGATGATAAGTATGTTTTATTGAACTATTTTTATGGAGAAAATACATGTCCAGTAAAGGAAAATATTTTACTAAATCAAAATGGCTCTATATTAGGTGAATATAGTTATACAGGAAATTGTGGTTGGAATTCTTTAGTATTTAATTCTTATGATCAAGCTAGAAATGAAGTAGCAGATGTTACAGTAAATCAAATTGACGGAAAATATTATTTGTTTAACGAAAAAAGTATTTATATAAATTCAAATAAGATATATTCTTTAGAAAATTCTGAAGATTGTGAAAATGTACTATTAAATTTATATACAGTAGAAAATGGAATTGTTAAAAAGAAATTAGTTAAATCTTATTCTGCTAATAGTAGTGTTGTATCACAAGGCGGACAATGCTAATTGTAAATAAAATGTCGACGTAATTGTAAAATTATAGTTGACATTTTTTAGTATTTCATAATATAATTAAATAGAAGTTCATTCTTGGTTTTGAAGATCCTTGATTCAATTCTATGTTTGAACCAATTAATATAATAAGGAGGAAAAATAATGACTAAAGAAGAAAAAGCAAAAATCATTAAAGAATTTGCTAAAAATGAAAAAGATTGTGGTAGTACTGAAGTACAAATTGCAATTTTAACAAAAGAAATTAATGATTTAACTGAACATTTAAAAGTTCATATTCATGATTATCATTCTAAAAGAGGATTATTAATGAAAGTTGGACGTAGAAGAAAACTTTTAGATTATCTTAAAAAGAATGATGTTGTTAGTTACAGAGATGTAATTAAGAGATTAAATATTAGAAAATAATAAAAGGCACTTTATAGGCCTTTTTTTGTTTAAATAAAGGAGAGTTGTAATGAAAAAAGTTTATGAAATGGATTTTCTTGGAAGAAAACTAACGGTAGAAACAGGAGAACTTGCAAAACAAGCTAATGGTTCTGTTTTAGTAAGATATGGTGATACAGTAGTTTTATCTGTTTGTGTAATGGGTAAAAATACTATTACTTCTGATTTTTTTCCTCTAACAGTTTTATATCAAGAAAAACTATATTCTGTTGGTAAAATTCCAGGGGGTTTTATTAAAAGAGAAAGTAGACCTACTGATGAAGCTACTTTAGCTGCTAGAATTATTGACAGACCAATTAGACCGATGTTTGATGAAAGATTAAGAAATGAAATTCAAGTAGTAAATACTATATTATCTGTTGATCAAGATAATTCACCAGTAATGGCTGCTTTATTTGGATCATCACTTTGTTTAGGAATTTCAAACATTCCATTTGACGGACCAGTTTCTGGTGTAGTAGTTGGAAAAATTGGGAAAGAATTTATTATTAATCCAACTGTTAAACAAATGGAAGAAAGTACACTTAATTTAACAGTAGCAGGTACAAAAGATGCAATTTGTATGGTTGAAGCTGGTGCTCAACAATTAAGCGAAAAAGATATGTTAGAAGCAATCATGTTTGGACATGAACATATTAAAAAATTATGTGAATTCCAACAACAAATTATTGATGAAATAGGTCGTGAAAAAGTTGTTTTACCACTTGCAGAAGTTGATGAAGAAGTTGATAAAGCTGTAAGAAATTTTGCAACAAAAGATATGCTTGCTGCTATTCAAATTAAAGATAAATTAGAAAAATATGCTGCAATTGATGAAGTAAAAGAAAGAACTATAGAAAACTTTACTGAAGTTTATGCTGATGATGAAGAAATTGAATTAAAACTTAAAGATGTTAAAAAAGTTGTAGATTTAATAGAAGGTGAAGAAGTAAGAAGATTAATTACTGAGAAAAAAATTAGACCAGATGGAAGAAAAATGGATGAGATTAGACCTTTAAGTGGGTATATTGATTTACTTCCAAGAACGCATGGTAGTGCAGTATTTACTCGTGGTGAAACTCAATCACTTGCTACAACAACACTTGGAGCTTTAGGTGAACATCAAGTGCTTGATGGTCTTGGAATTGAAGATATGAAGAGATTTATGTTACATTATAATTTTCCTCAATTCTCAGTAGGTGAAACAGGAAGATACGGTGCTCCAGGAAGAAGAGAAATAGGTCATGGAGCTTTAGGAGAAAGAGCTCTTGCGCAAGTAATGCCTAGTGAGGAAGAATTCCCATATACAGTTAGAGTTGTTAGTGAAATATTAGAAAGTAATGGTTCAAGTAGTCAAGCAACAATTTGCGCTGGATGTCTTTCATTAATGGCCGCAGGTGTTCCAATCAAGGCACCAGTTGCAGGAATAGCAATGGGATTAATAACTTCAAACACTAGTAAAAAATATACAATTTTAACTGATATTCAAGGACTTGAAGATCATATGGGTGATATGGATTTCAAAGTTGCTGGTACAAAAAAAGGTATAACAGCATTACAAATGGATATTAAAATTAAAGGTGTTACTAAAAATATTTTAAAAGAAGCTCTAGCTCAAGCTAAGAAAGCTCGTATGGAAATTCTTGATTTTATGGCTGGTATAATTGAAGAACCAAGAGAATATTTAAGTCCATATGCACCAAAAGTTGAAATGTTCTATATTAAACCTGAAAAGATTAAAGATGTTATTGGACGTGGCGGAGAAATGATAACTAAAATTATTTTAGAAGCTAGTGGTGTTAATACTGTAACAGATAAAGATGCTGTTAAAGTTGATCTTGATGATGATGGTAAAGTTACAATTTATCATAATAGCCAAGAGGTTATTGATAGAACTCGTGAAATGATTGAAAGTGTTGTAAAAGAAGTAGAAGATGGTGCAATATATACAGGTAAAATAGTTAAAGTTGAAGACTTTGGTTGCTTTGTTGAATTATGGCCTGGTTGTGAAGGATTGTGCCATGTATCACAGCTTGCTCATGAAAGAATAAACAAACCTAGTGATTTATTTAAAGTAGGAGATGAAATCAGAGTTAAAGCATTGGGATTTGATAATCGTGGAAGATTAAACTTATCTCGTAAAGATACTTTACCTATACCTGCTGGTAAAGATATAAAAGAAGAAAAAGATTCTAAGAAAAAAGATAAAAAAGTTAAAAAGGATAAAAAACATGAATAAACCAGCTTCTGGTGATAAGTATAGACATTTTAAAGGAATGGTAATTAATGTAATTGCTGTAGGCAAAAATACAGAAACTTTAGAGGAAATGGTTGTTTATGAACACGAGGGGGATATTTGGATTAGGCCACTTAAAATGTTTATGTCAAAAGTTGATAAAAATAAATATCCTGATTGTAAGCAAGAATTTAGATTTGAAAAATTAGAAAAATGACATTATTGTCATTTTTTTAAAATTTGTTTAGTTTTAAAAGCAGATATTTAAAATCTGTAGTTTATAGAGAACAAAAATTAAAAATTGGTGTTTTTTGACATCAATTTTTTTATGTGTTATTTATGGAAGTGGGATTTTTCATGAATGAAAAATTAGAAATATTAAAAAAAATATAATTTGGATGAAGAGATAAGACAAGATGAATTAAAGAAAGCTAGAGAAGAATCATATAATGAAGCAACTATAAATGAAAAAAGAGAAATAGCAAAAAAAATGTTGTTAAAAAATATAGATATTGAGGAAATTATTGAAATAATTGGTTTAACACAAGAAGAGGTAAAAAAAATTAAATAATTCTAAAATAAAAAATATATCATAATTGATATACTTATCTAAAATAGAAAAGTACAAATATTCCTAAAATTAAACAATAAATTGAAAACTTCCAAAGTTTTCCTTTTTTTACCCAATCAGATAACCATTTGTATGAAAAATATGTTACAACCATAGCAGCAATCATTCCTAAAAAATATGGTAATGCTAATTCACTAATATTAGGGCTATTTACTAAATCTTTAACACCTAGAATCATGGAAGCAACACTTACAGGAAAATATAACATAAAAGTATATTTTAAAGCAGAGTCTCTTTTTAAATTACACAATAAACATGCAACTAAAACAGTTCCGCTACGACTTATACCTGGTGTAAGAGCAATTACTTGTAAAAGGCCAATAATAATAGCATCCTTGTAAGTTATATCATAATCGTCTTTAGTTCCTTTGATATTTTTTACGATAAATAGTGCAAGAGCAGTAATTAAAAAACAAATTCCAAGAATCCAAGTTCTAGTTAAAGTATTTTCGATAATATCTTTTAAAAAGATACCTGCAATACCAACGGGAATTGTTCCAATAATTATTAACATACAATATTTAAAATCATTATAATATTTCTTTTTATTTTTTTTATCAAAAATATATTTAAAGAACCCATTAATTAGCTTTATTATATCTTTGTAAAATATAAAAAATATAGCAATAAAAGATCCAAAATTAACAACAATTTCAAAATTTAAATCATTTAATAAATTAGTATTAAATAACTGTTTCATTAAATAAAGATGTCCACTTGATGAAATTGGTAGGGGTTCAGTAAGCCCTTGTATAATACCTAAAAATATGTAAATTAAATAATTCATAATATCACCTACAATAATTATATACTAAAATTCTAAAATAATAAATAAAATATTGTAAGGGAGCTAATTTATGAAACCAATTTTATTTTTTGTTGGCATAATTTTTTGTAGTATTTCCATCTTTTTTTGTATAATTTATTTAAATTTATTAACTATTGGGTATAGTTTTTTAGAATATGTTAAGTTTATTAATACAAGATTAGAATGTTTACTATTTTATATTGGAGTAATTTTTATAATAGTTTCATTAGAAAGGAAAATAAAAAATGAATTTTTATTACGAAATAAAATTAAATTTTAGTGATAATGAATTATATAAATTTTACGAATGGAGTGAAAACGACAAGCTTGACTTAATAAAAAAAATACCTATTATAAAAGTTAAAACTGCTTTATTGAAAGAAATTTACAATAATAATTTTGAAGTTTCTGAAGATTTATTTAATTATATTTCTGGTAAAACAATTGTTAAAGATAATTTGAATATAGAAAATGCCTGTATATTTTGTGATACTAAAAATTGCATAGCTATTGAATTTGATAAAAATAGAAAAAGTATTGCAAGAAGTGCCTTACTTTTAGAAGACGAAAACAATATTTGTGAAGTTTCTTTTTCAATAAAAATGAAAGACATAGAAATAAAAAAAATAGATAAATTAAATTATTCACATGAATTTAGACAAGAGGCAAAAATAAAAAATGTTATAACAAAAGAAATATTAGAACTTTATAAAAATAAAGATAAAAATAAATTAGAATATTTATATTATGAATGGTTTAATGAAAAAGAAGCAAACTTAGATATAATTTTAAAGAAAATGTTACAAGATATAAAGAAAGAGTTAAAAAGTATTCATTGTGAAATTTATAAAATAATTAAAATGTCTTATAAATATAGTGTATAAAAAAGTAACATTTAAACATAATAATAACAAAGGAGAAATATATATGAAAAATTTTAAAAAGATATTTGTAATAGCAATAGCATTATTTTTAACAGTAGGGTGTGCATGCAGTGTTAATAAAGCCAAAGATGCTGTAAAAGATTACCTAAATAATTATAAAAATCTTGATGAAAATGTAACAACGCAGTTGGACGATTTAGTAGCAAAAGAAGATTTAACAGATTCTCAAAAAGAAACATATAAAGATGTTTTAAAAAGACAATATAAAGATATGAAATATGAAATTACCGATGAAGTTTATGATGGTGATACTGCTACAGTTACAACTAAAATAACAGTATATGATTATTATAAAGTCCAAAAAGAAGTTGCGGAATATTTAAAAGATAATCGTGAAAAATTTTATAAAGATGGCTCTTATGATGAAGATTCATATATAGATTACAAATTAGATACTATGAAAAAATATGATAAAACTGTTACATACTCTATTGATTTTAAAGTAAAAAAAGAAAATGGTAAATGGAAAGTCACAGATTTAAGTGATACTGATATTCAAAAAATACATGGAATATATGGTTACACAAATGATTAAATAAAGGACTAAAATAGTTCTTTTTTTCATATTATTTGATAGGTGATTACATGAAAAAAGTATTAGTTTTTATATCATTATTATTAACAATTATACCTATTAAAATAAAGGCAATTTCTGCATCTTCTTGGGTAGTTATGGATAGTGATTCAAAACGAGTACTTGCTGGAAGTAACATTAATGATAAAAGATTAATCGCAAGTACATCTAAAATAATGACAGCAATTGTAACAATAGAAAATGCAAATTTATATGATAAAATTGTTGTAGACGAAAGTGTTTTAAAAGCATATGGTAGTGCAATATATATTGAAATTGGTGAAGAAATTAGTATTAAAGATTTACTTTATGGTTTAATGTTAAGAAGTGGTAATGATGCAGCATTAGTTATAAAGAAATACTTTGAAAATAAAAAAATAGATTTAGTAGAACTAATGAATGAAAAAGCAAAGAAGTTAAAAATGAATGATACTATATTTTATAATCCTCATGGTTTAGAAGAAAATGATGGAAAAGCAAACACTTCGACATCATATGATATGGCTCTTTTGATGAGTTATGCTATAAAAAATAAAGACTTTAAAACAATAGTGGAAACTAAATCATATAAAGCAAAAACTGATAAAAAAACTTATACTTGGAAAAATAAAAATAAACTACTATTTAATTATGAATATTGTAATGGAGGTAAAACTGGATTTACAAAACTTGCTAAAAGAACACTTGTAACTACGGCATCTAAAGATGGAAAAAATTTGGTTGTAGTAACATTAAATGATGGAAATGATTTTAATGACCACAAAAATTTGTATGAAGAATATTTTAAAAAGTATGAATTAGTAAAATTAATAGATAAAAAGAAATTCAAAATATATAATGAAAGTTATTATAAAGGGGTAAAATTTTATGTTAAAAAAGATTTTCAAATGTTAGTTACTAAAGGTGAAAGAGAAAATTTAAAATTAAATATAATTCTTGAAAAAAATGATGATTTTAAAAATAATCAGGCTATTGGTAAAGCACAAGTTTTATTAAATAATCAAAATATTTATGAAGAAGATATTTATATAGTTAAAAAATCAAAAGTTAAAAAAGAAAATTTATGGAACAAAATAAAGAATTGGTTTAAATAAATTAACTTTTAATTTATTTGGCAATATGTTATTATAATTTCTAAGGTGAATTTGAATGAAACAAATTAATGCAAAACCAGAAATTATTAGACAATATTTGTTATCTTATCAAGAAATAGCAATGGTAAAATTTACACATTGGAATTACAATCAAAAAATAGATAAAGTTTTTGATAACAATGAAAATATGAAGAAGTTATTACAAACCGAATTAGGAAATTATCTTCAAAATGTTAAAATTGAAATGCAGGTTTTAAAATTTGTACTTAAAAATGAAAAAAAACTGTATTTAACTGATATTTATAGTTTACTTGATATTTTTGATAAAAATTATGAAGCAAGATTTGAATATTTACAAGAGTTGATTAATAATTTGCAAACTGCATTAGATATGGAATATTCATATAGATTTTATTCTCCTAGAAAAAATATTAAATATTTAGACGAAAAAGATTATGAAGATTATATAAACTATGTAAAAGGATTTAATATAAATAGAGTTAAAGAATTTTTAGTTAGTGAAGAAATATATGAAGAAAGTGATTTAGAAGAAACTTTGAAGAAGATAAAGTTTTTAAATGTAAGTCCTAAAGATAATTTAGATTTTTTTGGACTGTTTGAAAACGGATTAGTAATTCCAAAAGTAAATGATGATTTTTCTTGTATTGTTGCGATACATGAATTAGTTCATCAAGCATTAGTCAATAATAAGGAAGAATTACAAGATGATGAAATAGTTTTTGGAGAAGAATTACCAAGATTTTATGAAGGAGTATTTATAAAACAAAATGATTATGTTAATTTAGAAATAAAAATGAATAATAACGTTTTAGAAATGTTAAATGATTATAAAGAAGAAAATTTTAAAGAACAAATTAATAAATTAAAGAAATTAAAAAGATAAACATTAAATTTATCTTTTTTTCATATCTTTAAGTAAGGAGATGGATGATTTGGTTGCATTTATTTGGGCTTTTTTAATTATTGTTGGTGTTGTTTTTTCACTTCTTTCAGGAAATGTTATATCATTAAATGATACTATTTTAACAAGTGCTAATTCTGGATTAAAAATGATGATGGATTTGCTTCCTATTATTGTTTTATGGACGGGAATAATGAAAATAGCAGAGGATTCTGGAATGTTAAATAAAATTTCAAAATTTCTTTATCCATTATTATCCAAATTATTCCCATGTGTTCCAAAAGATAATCCAGTCCTTGGTTATATAGCATCAAATATTGCTGCAAATGCGATGGGTTTAGGTAGTGCTGCAACTCCGTTTGGTTTAAAAGCAATGAATGAATTACAAAAAATAAATCCACAAAAAGATACAGCAACTGAACCAATGATAACATTTTTAATACTTAATACTTCGGGGGTAACAATCGTACCAACAACAACTATTGCTTTAAGACTTATGCATGGATCTGTAAATCCTGAAAGTATAATTATAACTAGTTTAATAGCAACATTTTGTTCATCTTTTGCTGGACTTGTACTCGATTATTTTATAAGGAGAAAAAATAATGGTATCTAAATTAATTATTCCAATTTTTATTTTAATTATAGTTTTTTATGGTTTTATAAAAAAAGTAGATATTTATGATTCTTTTTTGAACGGTGCAAAAGAAGGATTGATTACTTGTTTTAATATTTTTCCTTCTATACTTGCCATGGTTTTTGCTGTAAATATTTTTTTAGAAAGTAATTTCTTAAATACAGCATTTTCTTTTTTACTTCCAGTTTTATCAAAATTTAATTTACCACTTGATATAATACCTATGGCACTATTAAGACCAATTTCTGGTACAGCCTCATTATCTATTATGAATGATATTTTTACAAATTATGGTCCAGATTCTTTTGTTGGTCTTCTTGCATCTACAATTCAAGGTAGTACTGATACAACAATTTATGTATTAGCTCTTTATTTTTCTAGTATAAAAGTAACTAAAATAAAACATGCATTATATAATGGCTTATTTGCTGATTTAATAGGTATAGCAGCAAGCTTTATAGTGGTTTCATTGCTATTTTAATAAAATTTTGATATACTATGCTCGTGAAGAGGGATTGTTATGGAAAGATTACAAAAAGTTATAGCAAATAGTGGATTTACATCAAGAAGAAAAGCAGAAGAATTGATCAAAGAAGGAAAAGTAAAAGTAAATGGCAAAGTAATTAAAGAATTAGGTACAAAAGTATCATATGATGATAGTATTATCATAGATGGTGTACTATTAAAAAAAGAAGAGAATAAAGAATATTATCTTTTAAATAAACCTCGTGGTGTTATAAGTAGTGTTAGTGATGATAAAAATAGAAAAACGGTTGTAGATTTAATTGAAACAGAAACAAGAATTTATCCAATTGGGAGACTTGATTATGATACTACTGGTTTAATACTTCTTACAAATGATGGAGAATTAACAAATATATTATCACATCCAAACAATAATATTGAAAAAACTTATATTGCTAAAATAGAGGGAATTTTATCAAAAGAAAACATTGATGCTTTAAAAAAAGGAATTATAATTGATGGAAGAAAGTGTAAACCAGTTAGATTTAAAGTTAGAAAAAAAGATTTAGAAAAGAATATATCTATGGTTGAAATAACTATTGTTGAAGGAAGAAATCATATTGTAAAAAAATTGTTTCATGAATTAAAACATGAAGTAATTAAATTAAAAAGAGAATCATATGCCTTTTTAACACTAGACAATTTAAAATCAGGAGAATATCGTATGCTTTCTATTAAAGAAGTAAAAAGATTGTATAGTCTTAAATAGCGTAAATATATTTGTATATACTTTGTAAATTTACACTGTATTATTTAACTTGAATAAATAAAAAAGATAAAACACGAAAAATTATGTTTTATCTTTTTTTCATTAATTATCACAGCAATGACATTCATTGCAAGAACATTGACAATCACTATCATAAGATTCTTCACCTTCACATTGACCACAGTTACATTCAGATTCTTCAATGCTTATAGCGGCTACTGGACAAGATTCAATAGCATTACTTAAATCATCACTATTTAAATTTTCATTAGAAATAGCACAAGATCTTCCATCACTATCAAAATCAAAATGCTCACTATCAATTGCAATACAAGCACCACATCCAATACAAGTTTCATCATTGACAATAATTTTTTTCATAAATTCATCTCCTCATATAAAAAGATTATATAAATAATATTAAAAAAAAGCAAATAATTATATTTCAAATATTGTAAAATTATGATATCATATATTTGAATAAGGAGTGGTTACATGAAATCTCGTATGGAAAAATATTATGATAACCATGAGCTTACTAAATCTAGATTAGATAAAAATGAGCAATTATATAAAGATATCAATCAGTTAAATCTAGAAAAATTTAACCCAAATAATAATGCCAAAGTTATTGGTGACAATGAAAATATTATTGATGTTGATAAAATAAAAAATCTTTTAGAGAAAAATTATAAAACAACTCCAAAAAGAAAAACAATTACTTTAGATAATTATGAAGACGAAGATATAGATTTAGAAGATACAAAAGAATATGATATAAATTCTATATTAGAAAAAGCTCGTGAAGAAAAAGAGATTGATTATAATAAAGACAGATTAAAAAAAATACGTGATACACAGTTTGATATATTAAATAGTTTAGATTTAAAAGAATATGAAAAAAAAGAAGAAGATCCTGCAAAAACTGCTAAGGAAGAAGAATTGATGACTTTAATAAATACAATTACTTCAAAAGAACTTGCTAAAACTTCTAAATTAGATCCATTCGATATTTTATCTGATTTAAAGGGAAGCGATAATACTCAAGTATTAAGTGGAATAGAAGAAGAAGTAAAAAAAGACGATACAAAAAAAATGATTGAAAAAGAAAAATTAGAAAATTCTTTTTATACTACAACTAATGCTTTTACTCAAAGTGATTTTGATGATTTTAACGATTTGAAAGATGATTTAAAAGCAACAAAAATAATAATAAGAGTATTAATAGTATTAATTATTATTGCTTTTATAGCTGGAGCTTTATTCTTTTTAAATAATTATTTCCATATTTTTTAAATATATTTCATATAATTTAATATGAGAAGAGTTAAAAGAATGAAAAATAAAAGAAGTATCAAAATAAAACATATTATTTGGATAGTTCTTTTTTTAATTTTTATAAATACCTTAATATTATTAAATGCTTTTAATAAAAATCTGCATACATTCCTACAATGACAAACAACATAAGAACCCAGCACTGCGAAATTTACCATTCCAAAAATTGAAAGCAGAAGTAACCACATCTTAAACAGTAAGTATTTGTGTTCTGTATGCTCTACCCTTAATCCAATCATTATCTTATACTTCCTTTATAAACGGTTAGTCTTACTGTAATCATCTGAATAAGTTCCATAGCATTCGTAAAGAAAACCCATGTGAAGGAAAAGACAGTGTGTTGATCGGGATAATTATCCATATCACAGAAAGCAACTCCAATAACACTGAATGCACTGTAGTAGAAGAGTAACAGCTGAATAACCTCCCAGAAAGAAAAGAAGTATCTGTAACACTTGTTTTCAAAGGAAAAGCTGTATCGAATCATAGTTTTGAAGTAGTTTGTTGCAAAAACCAATGTAGGAATAAAGCCAATAGAACAACCCACAAAAAAGACGACCTTCACAATATTGCTTCGAATTACTTCAGAAACATAGGGATAGAGGTTTCCTCCCTGGGGCCTAGGAATTATCAATTCAATCAATGCGAACATGTTGAGGATTGGAGACAAAAGACCACAAATAATACCTCCTAACGAACAGCCGTAGGCATATACATAAGCACCGTTCCACCTTAACCACTCCACAAATGGATGCGGCTTTGACACCCATTTAACCTTCTTTTCCTTCTGTATCTGCTTATTCGGAAAATCAAGGTTCTTCGCGAGCCGCACTTTGAAGAAATCAGTAGGGACAGTCATTTATCAAGAGAAGTGTCTTGGAAATGCAGGCAAACGAGTCCCAGCAAAACAGCACCACTTCAAATGGCGAAAAATATCAGTACGAAGGGTGGCCACTCAACGAACTTCGCTCAGTTCTTGACCAATGGGATTCGGTTTCAAGTATCTTTGATCTGGATCGTGTGGCAACTGTGTTTATATTGATTCTAGAATAGTGACACCACTTGACACCAATATGCTAAAGAGGGAAATATACCCTAACAAACATCCATCACACACTTCACGAATTAATTCACAGTCTGACCAATAGCATACACCTGGAAACCAATTTCCTTGAGTTTGTGATGATCAAGAATGTTACGACCATCAAATACAAAAGCAGGTTTTTGCATCTGATCATAGATACGTTGATAATCCAGAGTCTTGAACATGTCCCACTCGGTCATCACCAAGATGGCATGAGCTCCCTTTGTAGCTTCATACGGATCTTTCACCATAATCAAATCCTTCTTCAGATTAGGCATTGTTTCCTCCGTCACACCACAGGTATACTCCAATTCCATAAACATCGAAGTTTCGGAAGTCTTGGGGTCGAAAACCGTAATATGCGCCAACTCCGTAAGCAGAATCTTGCTTACATAAGCAGCAGCAGTCTCGCGGGTGTCTCCAGTATCCTTCTTAAAGGCATATCCGAACATCGCCAGATGCTTTCCAGCAACAGTATCAAACATGTCCTTGATCACACGACGAGCAAAA
>OJMO01001434.1_pt1 | contig 14778 bp, 14 predicted proteins | sample 1597241 | NCBI WGS metagenome assembly OJMO01 (sample SAMEA2452129, study PRJEB22498) | human gut metagenome | biome: human feces; feature: human gut; material: feces | place: Australia | collected 2012 | reverse complement strand
TTAAACGTTATATAGATAGATTTAATTTAGAAGGAAGTAGTAAAAAAGAAGAAAAGAATATAGAAGATTTATTTAAAATAGAAGAATTACAGATAGATGATACAAATAAAATACAAGAATTAATAGAAAATATAAAAAAAGAAAAAAAGCTAATATATTTTTTAGAAAAAGAAAATTCATCTGAACTTAAGAATATTATAAAAAAGAAAATAACATCGATTACTATATATATACAAAAAAATAAAACATCGTATTATATAAAAATAAATGATATAAATGAATTTACTTCTAAATTTAAAGATGTTTTTGAAAATAAAGATATAGAATTATATGGTTATAAATTAAATGAAGATTATGTAATGTTAAAAGAATTAGGAATAAATGTAGGAAATTTAACATTTGATGCTGAAATTGCAGCATATGTATTAAATCCTAGTACAAAATATAATTTAGAAGAAATAATAGAACAATATTTAGAGATAAATGTAGATGATTTTATAGAAAATAATAAAGAAGATGAAAACAGTAGTCAAATTAATTTATTTGATAATTTAGATTCCAGCAAAGAAAATAATAAAAAAGATTTATATAAAAAAAGATATTCAATATATGTATATGGAATTCAAAAATTGCAAGAAATAATGAGCAAAAAACTTGAAGAAATTAATAGTTTAGATTTATTTACTAATATAGAAATGCCACTAGTGAAAGTACTTGGAGAAATGCAATTTAATGGAATGTATGTAGATAAAGAAGAACTAATTAAGTTTGGAGATAGCTTAAAAGAAGGCTTAAAAGAATTAACAAATGAAATATATGATTTATGTGGCGAAGAATTTAATATAAATTCTACACAACAATTAGGTGTTATACTTTTCGAAAAATTAGGACTGCCTGTATATAAGAAAACAAAAAAAGGTTATTCAACAGATGTAGAAATATTAGAAAAGTTAAAAGATAAACATCCTGTTATAGAAAGAATATTAGAATATAGAAGTTTAATGAAGCTTAATTCTACTTATGTAGAAGGATTACTTCCATATATTAACGAAAATACAAAAAGAATACATTCATATTTTCATCAAACTGTTACTCAAACAGGAAGAATTAGTAGTACAGAACCAAATTTGCAAAATATACCAACTAGAATCGAATTTGGAAAAAGACTAAGAAAAGTATTTAAACCAGAAAAAGGATATGTGTTTATTGATGCTGATTATTCTCAAATAGAATTAAGGGTTTTAGCACATATATCACAAGATGAGCATATGTTAGAAGCATTTAAAAATGATGAAGATATACATGTTCAGGCAGCATCTAAAGTACTTGGAATACCAAAAGAAGAGGTAACAAAAGAGCAAAGAAGTTCCGCAAAAGCTGTTAATTTTGGTATAGTATATGGAATAAGCGATTTCGGATTAGCAGAACAGATAGGAGTTTCTAAAAAGAAAGCAAACGAGTATATAAAACAATATTTAGAAAAATATAGTGGAATAAAGAAATTTATGGATGATATTGTAGAACTTGCAAAAAATCAAGGATATGTAGAGACAAGTTTCCATAGACGCAGATATATTCCGGAATTAAGTTCAAATAATTATATGGTTCGTCAGTTTGGAGCTAGAGCTGCTATGAATACACCAATTCAAGGTACAGCAGCAGATATAATGAAAATAGCAATGATAGATGTATATAACAAATTAAAAGAAGAAAATTTAGATGCTAAAATAATATTGCAAGTACATGATGAATTAATGATAGAATGCATAGAAAATGACAAAGAAAAAGTGAAAAGTATATTGAAAAATTGTATGGAAAATGCTATAACATTATTAATACCATTAAAAGTAGAGACTTCTGAAGCAAAAACATGGTATGAATGTAAATAAAACAAATGAAAATAAGGAGAGATAATATTGCCTAAACAATTAAGAAAAATTTTTGTGGGATTAGTTCTATTAATTGTAGTAGCAGTTATTTTAATAAAAGTAGTAAATATACAAGATATAATAATGAAGAAAATATATCCTAAAGAGTATTCTAAATATGTATACACATATGCAGAAGAAAATGATTTAGATCCATTATTGATTTTTGCAGTTATAAAAGCAGAAAGCAATTTTGATTCTGAGGTTGTTTCACATAGTAATGCAATGGGATTAATGCAGATTCTAGAAAGAACAGCAAGAGAAGTAGTTGTAAATGAAATAGAAGAAGAATTTTCAAAAGATATGTTATTTAATCCAGAAGAGAATATAAAAATAGGAACTAAATATTTTTCTCGGATTATTAGAAAAATATAATAATTATCCAGTAGCACTTGCTGCATATAATGCAGGTATTGGAAATGTAGATGAATGGATACAAAAAGGAATAATAAAAAAAGATGGGTCAGATATAGAAAACATACCATATAAAGAAACTAATAATTATGTAAGAAAAATAATTAGAGATTATAAAATCTACCAGGAGCTATATAAGGAATGAAAAAGGACAAAGATGGACAAATGGGACTGTTCTCTTGTCCAAAAATTAAAGAGTTAAGATTGAAAAAAATGATTATTTAGACAAAATTTGGACAAGAGAACAGTCTCTCTTTGTCTAAAAAGGAGGGAATGTATATGTCAATTCTAGTAACAGGAGGAGCAGGTTATATAGGAAGCCATACAGTATATAAACTTATAGAACAAGGAAATGATGTAGTAGTTATTGATAGTTTACAAACTGGATATAAAAAAGCTATACATCCACAAGCTCGTTTTTATCAAGGAGATATTAGAGATGAGAAATTTTTAAATGAAGTATTTTCTAAAGAGAAAATAGAAGCAGTAATTCATTTTGCAGCTAATTCTTTAGTTGGAGAAAGTATGACTAATCCATTAAAATATTATGATAATAATGTTTATGGAACTAAGGTGTTATTACAAGCAATGATAGATAATGGAATAAAAAATATAGTTTTTTCATCTACAGCAGCAACATATGGAGAACCAGAGAAGCTTCCTATATTAGAGAGTGATAAAACAGAGCCAACAAACACATATGGAGAGACTAAATTAGCTATGGAAAAAATGTTCAAATGGACAAGCAAAGCACATGATTTAAGATATGTTTCATTACGTTATTTCAATGCTTGTGGCGCTCATGAAAGTGGAAAAATAGGAGAGGCACATATTCCGGAAACTCATTTAATTCCATTAATCCTGCAAGTTCCAAATAAAAAAAGAGAACATATAAATATTTTTGGAAATGATTATAATACTAAAGACGGTACATGTGTAAGAGATTATATTCATGTAGTTGATTTAGCCCAAGCGCATATATTAGCTGTAAAATATTTATTAGATGGTAATAAAAGTGATATCTTTAATTTAGGAAATGGAATAGGATTTACAGTGAATGAAGTAATAGAAGTTGCAAGAAAAGTAACAGGACATGAAATACCAGCTGTCATCTCAGAAAGAAGAGCAGGAGATCCAGCACAGTTAGTAGCTTCTAGCGAAAAAGCAAAGACAGTTTTAGGCTGGAATCCAACTCACAATACTTTAGAAGAAATTATTTCAAGTGCTTGGAACTGGCATAAAAATCATCCAAATGGATATATGGATTAATAATTGGTAAATGCTCATATATCTTAGTTTACGCTACTGTGTTGTATGACTAATTTAAGTACAGGGGGATTACATATCTATTTGATTGTAATCCTCTCTAGTCTTCTTATAATATATAATAAAATTAAATATTATAATTTTGAAACAAAGAATAACATAAAATAATTAGCAGTCAACACTTGACTTTGCTAATTATTTTTTATATACTACAAAAAGTGGCCAATCATTCTTATGTAGTAAATATATATTCTTATTTATAAGAATAATATATAACATTTATAAAGCAAGATTTATCTAAAAAAAGAAACTTTGACCTAAAATAAGTGAAACATGAGGAGGAATAAAAAGTATGAGTAAAAAAGAATTTAAAGCAGAATCAAAAAGATTAATGGATTTAATGATTAATTCAATTTATACTAATAAGGAGATTTTTTTAAGAGAACTTATATCTAATGCAAGTGATGCAATAGATAAATTACATTATCGTTCACTAACCGATAAAAATTTAAATATTAATGTAGATGAATTGCAAATAAAAATTGAATTAGATAAAAAAGAAAAAACTTTAACAATCAAAGACAATGGTTGTGGAATGACTAAAGACGAACTAGAAGAAAATTTAGGAACTATTGCAAAAAGTGGTTCATTAAAATTTAAAGAAGAAAATGAGAAAAAAGAAGATATAGATATAATAGGACAATTTGGAGTAGGATTTTATTCTTGTTTTATGGTAAGTAGCAATGTAAAAGTAATAAGTAAATCTGTAGATTCAGAAGAAGCTTATATTTGGGAATCTGAAGGAATAGATGGATATTCGGTAGAGCCTTGTGAAAAAGAGACAAGAGGAACTAGTATCATCTTAAAACTAAAAGAAGATACAGAAGACGAAAAATATAGTAGATTTTTAGAAGAATATCAGGTTCAAGAACTAATAAAAAAATATTCTGACTATATACGTTATCCAATAAAAATGGAAATGGAACATCAAAGAAAAAAAGAAGGTACAGAAAATGAATTTGAGAAAGTTGTAGAAATAGAAACAGTAAATAGTCAGGTTCCATTATGGAAGAGACCAAAAAAAGATATAAAACAAGAAGAATACAATTCTTTTTATGTAGATAAATTTCATGACTATGAAAATCCTTTAAAAGTAATTCATACAAAGGTTGAAGGACAATACTCATATAATGCTCTTTTATATATTCCTTCACATGTTCCATTTGATTATTATACAAGTGAATATGAAAAAGGATTAGCATTATATTCTAATGGTGTACTAATAATGGAAAAATGTGAAGAGCTATTGCCAGATTATTTTGGTTTTGTAAAAGGACTAGTAGATAGTGAAGATTTATCTTTAAATATTTCAAGAGAAATTTTGCAACAAGATAGACAATTAAAAACTATAGCAAAAAATATAGAATCAAAAATAAAATCAGAATTACAATCAATGTTAGAAAAGAATCGTGAAGAATATGAAAAGTTCTTTAATATATTTGGTGTTCAATTAAAATTTGGAACATATAATAATTATGGAATGAATAAAGAACTTTTACAAGATTTATTGTTATTCCATTGTTCAGAAGAAGGTAAATATATTACACTAAAAGAGTATGTAAAAGATTTAAAAGAAGGACAAGATTGTATTTATTATGCTTGTGGTGAAACAATAGATAAAATAGAAATGTTACCACAAGTAGAAAAAGTAAAAGATAAAGGATACAAAATTTTATATTTAACAGATAATGTAGATGAATTTGTATTGCAAGTAGTAATGGAATATGAAGGTAAGAAATTTGTTAATGTTTGCGCAAACAATGTAGATTTGGATACAGAAGAAGAGAAGGCAGCACTAAAAAAAGTAAACGAAGAAAATAAGGAAATGTTTAATGTAATGAAAGAAACTCTAAATGATTCTGTACAAGATATAAGATTTACTCATAGATTAAAAAATCATCCAGTTTGTTTATCAAGTGAAGGAGCAATTTCCATAGAGATGGAAAAAGTTATGAAAGAGATGCCAACAGGTCAAGGAATTAAGGCTCAAACTGTTTTAGAAATTAATGAAAAACATGAAATTGCAAATAAAATAAAAGAATTATATAAAAATGATAAAGAAGAGTTAAAAAAATATACTAAAATATTATATGCAGGAGCTAGATTAATAGAAGGATTAACAGTAGATAATCCTACAGAAATTAGTAATTTAATTTGTGATATTTTATCAAAATAAGATTGTATTTATCTTGTAACTAGTGATAGAGGTATAAAATTTATTTTATACCTCTATTATGCAAACATTGATATTAAATTAATAATTAATTAATAGCTAAAAAAGTGACATTAATGACTATTTTTTGAAAAAGTAAACAGAAATTATTGATTTTTAACTGCTTAATCATTATAATTAATTATAATTTCTCAAGCAGTTATAGTAAGACGAATTCCGTATTATAATTTGCTAAGCTAGGTGAATTTAGAAAGGAAAAGGTGTAGAAAATGAAGAAAGTCTTTTTTGCAGTAACAACAGTAATTACTGCAATCTTCATGGCTTCCCTCTATACGTTATTCATATTTGCATCAGAATTTGATGACGAAAATGGAATGGGAGATTAACACTCTTGCCACTGTAGATGTATCTGCAGTGGTTTTTCTATTATCTTGAAATAAATAATCGTATAAAAATATATTTAATACATAACATATAAATACAATAGTGCTAAAATAAGCTAAGAGTAAGCATTTGACTTTTTATTACCTTTATAATAATATTATTATTGTAGTATAAAATGATTTATAGATTTTAAATTTAAATAAATAAAAGTTCTAGAAAAATAACATAATAAAATCAATATAAGGAATTTTTAAATTCCAATAAAATATAGTCATTTTAATATTATAATTGTTACTAATAAAATAGTTAATTGTACTAATTTAAATAAAATTTAAATATTAGGAGAGTATGCGCATATATGAACAAAGGAAAACATTCTAAAATGAAAAATAAAAAAGTCATGATAATAAGGATAATATCATTTATAATTATAATTATTTGTATTATAAATATTACAAAATGGTTTTTGGAAAATAAAAAGAATAAGAATTTGTTAAGTGACATGACCACTTTAGTAAAAGTATCAGATGTTATAAAAATAGAAGAAACAGAAGTAGAAAAATATATAATAGAGTTTGAAAAATTAAAAGATAAAAATCAGGATGTATTTGCATGGATAAGAGTAAAAGGAACATCTATAGAATATCCAATTGTACAATCTAAAGATAATAATTATTATTTAACACATAGTTTAGATAAAAGTTATAATTCAGCAGGTTGGATATTTGCAGATTATAGAAATAAAATTGATGGTAGTGATAAAAACTTAGTTATATATGGGCACAATAGAAGAGATGGAAGTATGTTTGGTACATTAAAGAACATATTAAAAAAAGAATGGTATGATACTTCAGAAAATCAATATATTACATTTGAAAGAGAAGGAAAAACTGAGATATATCAAGTCTTTTCAGTATATCAGATAGAAGTGGAAGATTATTATATAAAAACCAACTTTAATGATGATAGAGAGTTTGAGGATTTTATAAATACTATAAAATCTAGAAGTATTAAAGATTTCAAAAATGAAGTTACCAAAACTGATAATATAATTACTTTATCTACTTGTGGAAATGATAATAGATATAGAGTAGTATTACATGCTAAAAAGATGGAAATATAAAAATTGGAAATAAATTAAGTAAGGAGCGTGATAATGTTTTGGCACAAATACAAGTAAAAGATTTAACATTTGGATATGATGATAGTATAGAAAATGTTTTTGAAAATGTATCATTTAATCTAGACACAGATTGGAAGTTAGGATTAATAGGAAGAAATGGAAAAGGAAAGACCACTTTTTTAAATTTATTATTAGGAAAATATAAATATCAAGGAAACATAACTGGAAATACAGAATTTGAGTATTTTCCATATAAAATAGACGATGAAAATGATATATCAATAAATATTTTATATAATCTATTACCAAATGTAGAAGATTGGAAAATATATAAGGAATTAAATTTACTTAATGGAAATTCAGAAATTTTATATAGAAGTTTTAATACATTAAGTGGTGGAGAAAAAATAAAAATTCTATTGATAGGATTATTTTTAAAAGAAAATAAATTCTTATTAATAGATGAACCAACAAATCATTTAGATAAAGAAACAAAGAATGATGTTGAAAAATATCTAAAAAGTAAGAAGGGATATATAATTGTTTCTCATGATAGGAATTTATTAGATTCTGTGGTAGATCATATAATTTCGATTAATAAAAATAATATTGATATACAAAAAGGAAATTATTCATCATGGAAGACAAATAAAGATAATCAAGATAAATTTGAAATATTGCAAAATCAGAATTTAGAAAAAAGTATAAATAAGCTAGAAAATGCAATCAGTAAAACTGAAAATTGGTCTAAAACTATAGAAAAAACAAAATATGGAGATGGACATGTAGATAAAGGATATATTGGTCATCAATCTAGTAGGATGATGCAAAGATCTAAAGCAATATTAAAAAGGAAAGAAGCAGAATTTGATAAAAAATCTACACTACTAAAAAATTTAGAAAAGCAAGAAGATCTAAAAATAAAACCATTAAAGTATGAGAAAAGTAATCTTATTATTGCTAACAAATTGCAAATAACATATGATGGAAAAGCTATTTTTCAGCCAGTAAATTTTAATGTTCAAAATGGAGATAGAATTGCAATTATAGGAAAAAATGGAAGTGGTAAATCTAGCATACTTAAATTAATATTGCAAAATGAAATTAGCTATAATGGAGAAATTAGAGCTTCAAATGATTTAATAATTTCCTATGTATCTCAAGAAACTAACAATTTAAAAGGAAGTTTAAAAAAATATATAGAAGAAAATAATATAAATGAACCAATATTTAAAGCAATGCTTTCAAAATTAGGTTTTTCAAATCTGGATTTTGATAAAGAAATTAATAGAATTAGTGAAGGTCAAAAAAAGAAGATTTTAATAGCAAAAAGTATCTCAGAATCAGCACATATTTATATATGGGATGAACCCTTAAATTTTGTTGATATTATTTCAAGAGAACAAATAGAAAAAGCGATATTAGAATATAATCCTACAATGATTTTTGTAGAACATGATGAAATGTTTATAGAAAAAATTGCAACTAAGAAATTGCAATTATTTTAATGACTTCAAGAAATATTATAGGGAGGAAAATAGTATGACTGAAAAAGAGAAAGTAAAAGTTGGAAAGTTATATAATCCAAATTTTGATAAAGAACTAACAAAGGAAAGAGCAATAGCAAAAGACTTATGTTATGAATATAACAAAATCAAACCTTCAGATATAGAAAATAGAAAAGAAATTATTAAGAAAATAATAAAAACTGATAGTGATAATTTTTTAATAGAACAGCCTTTTATGTGTGATTATGGATATAATATAAAAATTGGTAATAATTTTTATTCTAATCATAATCTTATTATTTTAGATGGAGCAGAAGTGGAATTTGGAGACAATGTATTTATTGCTCCCAATTGTGGATTTTATACAGCAGGACATCCAATCAATATAAAAGAAAGAAATGAAGGTATAGAATATGCAAAACCAATTAAAGTTGGTAATAATGTATGGATAGGTGGAAATGTTATTGTTCTTCCAGGAGTAACAATTGGTGATAATGTAACAATAGGAGCTGGGAGTGTTGTTACAAAAGACATTCCATCAAATGTAATTGCATATGGAAATCCTGCAAGAGTAATGAAAAAAATTGAAGAATAAAAAGGTATTATGTAAAAATATATAATAGAAATTTGAATGTAAATTGTAATAATGAGAAGATAAGTATAAAAAGTAGATGTTATATACTATGGAATAAGGTGCAATAGCTATGTGCGAAAATTTACTAAAGTATTGTATTAATCCAATACTTAAAAATGTAGCATAATCAATTATTAATGAGCAAAGTCAAGGTATTAGACAGCTTAAAGAAATACAAAAAGATTTATCCAAATTAAAAAATGATATAAAATTTAATTTTTGTAAAACTTGCCAAAAAAACAAAAATATGTTATTATAAGCTTTGGTGGTGCACTATTCTAGTTGCATTGTCTATTACGAGGGTGGGGCTAAAAATCCACTAAAGGGCGTATCGTTGAAGTTTCTTGTTTGTGCGCGGAATGCCAGTTTTGTGTGTTTTCAGGAAGTAAGAAGGTAGGGCAATATGTAATGGCATACATAGAAAAACAGACCCTGCTTTCGCGGAGGCTTAAATAGTTCATTTTTTAAGTATAACCTATATAAAGTGCCAAGACACAATATATAGTGTAGCCTGTCTTGAGTGGTAGTCTTGGGATTAATTTAAGTATCATTAAAATTTGGCCAAATTTTGTTGTTACGATAGTTATGAAATCACTACTGCAAAAGAGACTAGTAATAGGTTGCAATGTATTAAGGAAAACTTCTAGAGTGTTTGTTATGTAATTAACATGAAAATTTAAGGATTAAAGTACGGATTTAAGTGGTGATCTGGTGGCCTTGTTATCCTTAGGATATTTCTTTTAAATGGAAACGGCTAAACAGTAATGTTTAGTAAGAAATAGAGAAATTCTACTAGACCTAAACCGTAGAATTTACTTAAGTTTTACCACCTATAAATTTAAATAATAGGAGAGAAATTAAGTAAAAAATGAAGAAAGAAAAAGCTGTAGAAAGTAAAAAAGATAATTCAGCAGTGAAGTGGTTTATAACAGTTTTTATTACTACATTCATATTATCTATATTATTTTCATATATATCTACTACAGCAATAAATGGCTTAGCAGTAATTCCAGCAGTAATTATACTAGTTTTAGTTATTTTTGTGGGAATTATATTTGATATAATAGGTGTTGCAGTTACAGTAGGTGAAGAATCACATTTCCATGCCAAAGCATCTAAAAGAATAAAAGGTGCTAGAACTTCTATAAAGTTAATTAGAAATTCTGCTAAAGTTGCTAATATTTGTGCAGATGTTATAGGAGATATTGCAGGAGTTTTAAGTGGTGCTATTAGTGCAATGGTATCTATGAAAATTACAGAAAGTTTTAATTTAGGATTCAATTTACAATTTATAATAAGTGCTCTTGTAGCATCTCTAACAGTCGGAGGTAAGGCATTAGGGAAAAATATAGCTCAAACTAATAGTACTCAAATTGTAAATTTTGTAGGAAATATAATAAATATATTTGATAGAAAAAAATAAAAATATATAAAATAATTTAATAAAACATATTGACAACAATATAAAAAGTATGCTAATATTATTGTTGTCAAATAAATATGCGGATGTGGCGGAACTGGCAGACGCGCTGGTCTTAGGAACCAGTGTCAACGACGTGGGGGTTCAAGTCCCTTCATCCGCACCAAGACGTATCTGTTCGAACTTTTTAGAACAGATAGATATAAAAATCAATCAGTAAAATGGTTGATTTTTTCTTTTGCAAAAAATCATCATAATTCTAAAATGAAAGGATGGTGTAAAAGATGTTGTAGAACCAATTATTTCAAAAGAAATGTGGGAAGATTGCATGGTAAAATGATTTCAAGACTTTTAATGAGTGTTAGCCAAAATGAAATTAAGAGAACTAGCGAAAGAACAAAAGTAGGTATAGCTGGAGCAATAAGGCAAGGACATATAAGGACATATTAGAAAAATTGAAAACTATTTTCAAAAAGTATGCGAATCTCAAAATAATATTGCTTGTGAAATTATAATATAACTTGGAGATATGGACTTTTGGCAAGATAAAGACCAAGCATACAGACTAAAAATGATTGATGTATATAATGAGCAAATTTCCAATAACGAAAGAATACATATTATCTTCCGTTGCTAGTAATAATATACCATATTTTATATATTATGATAGTTGATATATTTTTAATTAAAGTATATAATAATATTGTTATTAGAGGTGATATTATGAAATTTTGTACAAAATGTGGGAACAAATTAAATGAAAATGTTAAATACTGTCCAAAATGCGGAAAACCTACAAAAATGGAAACTGAGAAGTTAAAAATAGAAAGAAATCAAAAAAAAGAAGAGAAAAACTTGGGATTAAAAATTTTATTAAACTATTCAATTTTACTTATTTGTGTTGCTGGACTTATAGGCGCCAGCTTAGTGTTTATATTACCTGTAGCTCAAATATGCATATCCATTTTTAATTATAACTTTAGCAAAAAATGGCAAACTGTTCTTATGCTAGAAGTTAATTTATGGATTTCTACAGTTCTTGGACTTTTTTTAAGCAGATATCTATTTCTCAAATATATTGTATATGACGAGTTAAGTGCTGCTATTCTTTTGGAAATATTGAAAATCGGAGCCATATTCGTTTTTATTATGGCAATCGTAACTACATTGATTAAGTACATTTCAATAAAATCAAATGACGAAAATCAAAAAATAAATCAATAATGAAAAATACAGCAAGTGTTCAGTATTGTAAAAAAATAACACATATCTTTGGTTTATTCCACTTATAACTTGCAAATTTATAGTTTTTCTCTTTTAAGGTCTATATATTTGATTAGTCAATTGTTTCCAATACTGTTGAAGGTTATCAGAAACTCTCATAAAGTACTTACCCTCTTTATCTGGCTCTGTTCTTCCACCCATACTTAAAACATAGAAATATAAATCATCATTATATTCATATACTGTTACCTCTTTATATGTATCACTATAAGCCGCTCTAATACTAATTTCTGTATTTAACATTTTATTAAATTCTTCGCTTTTACTCTCTAATTTTAAATCACATTCTTCTATATGTTTTCTTAAATATACTGGATTATATTGTGCTTTTTCATTATAAAGATCTATAAACATTTGCTTTTCAAATTCAAAATCTATATCTACTAGTTCTGTTGAATATCTTGCACTTTCTCCATATCTATACTCGCACACATATCCATCATCTAAATCACTGATTTTTTCTTTTTCTAAAACTACTCCACAGCCAGTCAAATAAATCATCAAAATTAAAATTATACTTATAATTATTCCAACATTTTTTTTCATTACACATCTCTTTTCTTACAATATTATTGCTATTTTTTATTATTAGGTATTTCAACTATACTAGGCTTATTCTTTAGCATATAAAAATCTTTATAATTAAAAGTAATAATACTTCAATCTTTTTTTATTGTAATCTATTTAACATCATTATAAATTTCAAAGCCTAATATTTCTAAAATAATTCCTTCATTATAATATTTTTCATTTTCCATTTCTTCTACTGAAGTTAATGAATGAACTTTTGAAAACTTATATAGTACTGCTTTATATTCAACTGTTCCACCATCTTTTAATTGATACTTGATTGGAAACAACAAGATTAGTAAAATTATAACTACTATTATAGCTTTCTTTTTCATAAATACTCCCAATTTTACAAATTTATATAATTAATTTCCACCAATTGCTATTACATAAATTGTTTTTGAATTTTTATCTAAGTATATACTTCTAATTGATGCATCTTCAATACTTTTAGTTTCTATTAATTGAGTATTTTTTATACTTTTCCAATTGTAATTTATATTATGTGGATTAATTTTTATTTCAAAATTTTTTAATTCGTCAAATTCTACTTGACTAATAAAATTATCATATGATTCATCTGTTAATTCTGCTAAAATATCTATTTGATATATTGTTGGACCTATACTTTTTTCGTTATATAAATTTTTAGAAGTATAATACATATTATTACTTTCTGGAAAATTATTAAATAATTCATAAATCGTTTCTTTATTTGTTTTTATATCAAGTTCATTTTTGTTAACTTTTTGTTGTTCTATATTTTCTTTTGATAGCATCGTCGCAATCACAAAAATCGATCCAATAATTATCAAAACTACAATTATTGTTATAATAATTCTTTTCTTCATTTTATTATCTCCTAACTCCTAACCTTAAAGAAGTTTCAAAATCTACAAAATTTTGCTTCTTATAAAGCTTTAAGTAAAGCTTTAAGGCTATTTTATATTATTTTCTAAAACATTACTTATAATATACTTTATATTTTTGCATACACCATTGTCTGTCTTTATCTATTATCATCATTTAAAAACATTTACATATTCTTTTTCTCAGACTTAATTCGTTTCGCCTGATTTTTCCACTTTGTTATAGGTGCATTTTTCCAAAATCCATAAATGAAAAATACTGCGAATATTCCAAATACAATTCCAATAATAATATTAATGAACAACAAAATAATAGTTACAGTTATCATTAATACAGTTACAAACAGATATCCTGGTATAACTTTTCTATAATCATCAGTAGTATACATAAAGCCAGTTTGTACACCTTTAATATAACGATTTTTCTTCCCTTGTTTACTTACCATATAATATGCATGATTTTTTTGAAAACCATCTTCTAGTGATGTTTTATATTTTTGATATGAAGTATGTATTGCTCCACTGTTGTCATCCCAGTCTATTTTATTATTATTTTGATTTTCCATAATAGTCCCTTTCTTTAAGCATAATTATATCATTTTATAACTATTTTTTCTATGATCTCCAAATTTTCTATAACAAACCTAAAAATAAAACAGTCTATTTCTCATAGAAAAATAATATTGCTCAAAATCTTACTTATACCAATAAGTAAGATTTTCTGAAATTTTTATAATAGCATTATTAGGTACTTGTTTACTAATATTATAAATATTATATAAATCTGGAGTACTTCCTATAAGTCCAATTATACAAAAAACTAATAATATGCCTGCAACTTTTGAATCTTTAGGAAAGTAATATATAAAAAAAGCAAAATAGAATTACTCCTAATATTAAAAATAGCATAATACTCATCAATATAAAATTATTTCTAACAATGCTATAGATTGTACTAACATAAGCATAAAATGGATTTAAATTACTTGTATAATAAGCTTATAGTTTGTTATACGTTTTTCTATTTCTTATTTCATTGTATAATAAATTATGTAGACACTGTGTACTAGTTCAAATTACTATCGCTTTTACGATTTAAAATAGACCCTAGCCACAGATGTTTGTTTAATTGTTTATTAGTTAGA
>OJMO01001430.1_pt1 | contig 14827 bp, 10 predicted proteins | sample 1597241 | NCBI WGS metagenome assembly OJMO01 (sample SAMEA2452129, study PRJEB22498) | human gut metagenome | biome: human feces; feature: human gut; material: feces | place: Australia | collected 2012 | reverse complement strand
TGTGACTCATACCCACGCTGCGGATAGCGTCGGCAACGATTGCGCGGTCGTCGTCGCTCAATCGCCCCAAAAAGCCCGTGTAGGGCTGACGGCCAAGTCCCACCAGTTCGCTTACGGTGAGTGCGCCTGCCTGAATACGCTCAGTGGACACCAGCCCCAAGAGGCGCGCACGCTCCGATTTGGTGATGGTGTCGAAATCCACGCCATGCAGCAGAATTTTGCCTTCGATGGGCTTCGTGGCAAACGTGAGCGCACGAATGAGTGTGGACTTGCCTGCGCCGTTTTGCCCAAGCAACGCCACCAACTGCCCACTATCAAGCGAAAGGTTCAAACCACTGAGCAAGGTGGTGGTTTGCTTTCCGTGGGTATATCCCACTGCGAGATTCTGAGTTTCAAATATTGCCATGATAGTGTCAGTTGAAATATTGTATTTTTCTACGATTCAAAATAATATAGAGAATGATGGGTACGCCAATGATGGGTGTGATGGCGTTGATTGGTATCACACCATGTTCGCCACCCACGCTCAAAAGCGTGCAAAACAAGGCGATGTCGGCACCTGCAAGGATAGTGACCGGTATGAGGCGACTGTGGTTGCTTGTGGCGAGCATCAGTCGGGCAATGTGTGGCACCACCAGTCCGAGGAAACCAATCGGACCGCAATAGGCAGTAACCACGGCTGTGAGCAGCCCCGTCACCGTGAGCAAGGCGATGCGTGTGCGGTGGGTGTTCACGCCTAAGTTTTCGGCGTAGCGAGTGCCAAGCAGCAGGGCGTTGAGCGACTTCACCATCATCACCGACCCAATAAGCCCAACGATGATGAGCGAGGCGAAGAGCGGCATTTGCGCATTAGTCACACCTGAGAAATTGCCGAATCCCCACGCCACATAACTGTGCACGCCCTCTTCGGTGGCTACGGAATTGAGCAGCTGCACCACACTCGATGCCAAATAACTCACAAGCATACCTATGATGAGCAGCATCGTGCTGCTTTTCACTATCGACGAAAACACAATCAGCACCAGCATCACCGCGCCTGCGCCAATGAATGCGCCTATCAGCGTGGCAATGTAGCCACCTATCGCCACATCGCCCATCATCTTGCCGATAGTGCCGCCCATGGCAAGCATCACCACCGCCACACCAAGTCCGGCACCGGTGCTCACGCCAAGAATCGACGGCCCAGCCAGCGGATTATTGAAGGTGGTTTGGAGCAAAAGTCCCGAAATAGCAAGCGCAGCACCGGCAAGCGCAGCGGTGAGAATCATGGGAATGCGAGTTTGAAGCACGATGATGTTCCAAGCCTCGTTGTCGCTCTCGTTGCCCATCACGATGCTCAGCACCGCCGACGCGTCGATATCAACGGATCCAAACACAAGGCAAGCCACCACCAACAGCGCCAACAGCGCCAGCAACAGTATCACCGTGAGCGAAAACCTGCGTGATGAAGAATGGCCCATTATTTCAGATTGTAATAAAATTCGGTTTTAACGTCGGGGAAAAGTTCGGGGTGAAGCACTGCCGCAAATTCGCTCAACAGCAAATCGGGGTGGAATGGCACACGCACGAAGAAGTGCGATTTTTCGGTGTCGCACGCCCACACTTTCTTTTGCTTGAACGCCTCAAAACTCTTGTTCAGGTCGTATTGGCTTTGCAAGTCGGCAAGCGAATTGATGCCGGTCCACTTCACGAACCAAAAATCTGCCTTTTGCGCCTTTGCCAGCACTTGGTTGAAGTCGAGCGAGAGCGAACCGGTGCTCTTGTCGGATGCCCAAGGATAGTCGCCTCCGGCATCGGCAATGATTTTCGCCATATAACTATTGCCACCAGGCACAGCCCACACACCACTAATCACCATTTCGGTGATAACCGATGGCTTACTTTTAGCCGTAGCCGCTTTTTCGGCAATGGCACGGTAACGCCCAGCCACGGCTTCATACAGACTGTCGGCTTGAGCCGATTTGCCAAGCAGCGCACCGTAGAATTTCACCCATTCGGCACGCCCCAGCGGAGTGTATTCCAGATAGTCGGCACATTCAATGATAGGAATATTCATCTTCTCGATTTGCCCATACGAGGCATCTTGATACGGCGAAAGCAGAATGGCATCGGGCTTCATGGCTATCACCTTCTCAATGGTGGGCGACATTGAGTTGCCGCAGTCGGCAATCGTGCCAGCCTTCACGCCACTGAGCACCTGGGCATCGGTGTAGTAGTTGGCATCGCATACGCCCTTCACCGCACCGAATCCGCCGAGTTCACGCATCAAACTTGCGTGCACCTCGCTATACACCAGCGCATTTTGAATAGGTGTGCGCACCACCGTGCCCTTTGGGAGCTGCTTCGGCATAGCCGAATCGCGAGGAACAAGAATGTAGGTGTGGAGCACTTTGCCATCGTTCCAAGGGTCTTGAATCGTGGCTTTCACATATCCATCACACTGCTCCATCGTGAGCAACTGCGCCTGCTTCTTTTCAGCAGACTCCACCTTTTTGGCCTCACCGCCTCCGCAAGAAGCGAGCACAATCACCAACAAGGCACAAAGAAAATACCGTATCTTCATCATTAATTCCAATTTATCCCACAAATTTAAGAAAAAAACACATATTAAAATTCGGTTCAGTGGAAAAATACTGGGTGACTGAAACAAAAACATAAAAAACAGCCTTTTAGCAATGCCTGTGCTTCGCACCTGTCGTTAGTGCTGTGGATAAAAACCTCTCGCCTTCGGTGAAAAACCAAACCCGGTAGGGACGTGATACTTCACGTCCGCCCATAATTGTGATACTATATTGATTATCAATTATTTGGCGCGGACGCGAAGTGTCGCATCCCTACCATGCAAAATCGTTTTGGAAGATTTGATACAACCTCCTTCCAAGAAACCATGTTATCATCAGGGGGGGCGCCGTGAAACGGCGAGCGGTTTTTATCCTTGGGGCAAAATGGATAGCCCGCGTGAGAGGGTGGTGGAGGGATTGTGTGGTTGGTGGCATGGAAACTCGTTTCCAATGACGCAAAGCGCACAGTCGCACCGCCAAATGCGAAGCATTCCACATTGCTCCAAGGCTGTTTTTTATGTTTTTGTTTCAGTCCCCCAGTATTTTTCCTCTGAACCGATTTGGGGGTGAATTTGCGTAATTCGGAAGTTATTTCTAACTTTGCAGCCTGATTCGATGAGTTTGGGGTGCCCTCACTTGGGGCTGAGATCATACCCACTGAATCTGATCCGGGTAATTCCGGCGTAGAGAACAAAAAACCTATTATTCACAATTATGAAAAAAACATTCTTGACGACTGTCGCTCTCGTGAGCGCCAGCTGTGCGGCTCTTGCAGCTACTGCGCCTAAAGCCGACACTGCCAAGGTTGTGCGCCTCCAAAATGTGGAGGTGACAGCAACTCGTGCCACCAAAACTACTCCTGTGGCATTCACCAACGTTAGTAAGCAACAAATTGCGGAACTCAATCACGGCAAGGACATTCCTTTCCTGGTTTCGTCCACCCCATCGGTGCTCACCACCAGTGACGCCGGTGCAGGAATCGGCTACTCTGCTATGCGTGTGCGCGGCACAGACGCAACACGTATCAATGTCACCGCCAACGATATTCCTATGAACGACGCAGAAAGCCACTCTATCTTCTGGGTGAACACTCCAGACTTCGCATCTTCGCTCGAAGACATTCAGATTCAGCGTGGCGTGGGTACCTCTACCAACGGTGCAGGTGCTTTCGGTGCAAGCGTGAACATGCGCACACAACGCTTCTCAATGAATCCTTACGCTGAAATGAGCGGCACTTACGGCTCTTTCAACACCAACAAGGAAACCTTTAAAGTGGGTTCGGGCTTGATTGGCGGACACTGGAACTTCGACGCTCGCTTCTCGCACATCGCCAGCGATGGCTACCGCGACCGTGCAAGCAGCAAACTCCACTCTTATTTCGCACAAGCCGGCTATTTCGGTGGTCAAACTTCGGTTCGCTTCATCACTTTCGGTGGTAAGGAATGCACCTACCACGCATGGGACGGTATCAGCAAAACGGACTTGACCGACAACCGTAAATACAACCCTAACGGTGAAATCAAGCGCGACGGCAAGGTAATCGGCTTCTACGACGACCAAACCGACAACTACCGTCAAACCCACTACCAACTGATTTGGAACCAAGGCATTGGCGCTAACTGGCACTGGAACCTGGGCTTGCACTACACCGACGGCTTCGGCTACTACCAAGAGTATAAAAACGCTCGCACACTGAAGGAATACGGTCTTGAACCATTCATGGTGGGCGACAACAAGGTGAAGAAATCAAGCCTCGTGCGTAAGAAAAATGTGGACAGCGGTTTTGGCGGCGCTGTGTTCTCGCTCAACTTCGCTAAGGGTTCGCTCAACACCACTTTCGGCGGTAGTTTCAACAGTTATGCAAACGACCACTACGGCAATGTGATTTGGGTGGAAAACTACCTCTTGCCTCTCGACCCAAGCCACGAATACTACCGCAACAAGGGTAAAAAGAACGACTTCACCATCTACTGGAAGGCTTCAAACACTTTGTGGAAATCGCTCCGCCTCTATGCCGATATGCAATATCGCCACATTGGCTACAAAATCACAGGCGACAACGACAAGTGGGACTGGACTGCTTCACCTGAGCATCTCCAAGTGCTGAACGTGGATGAGAAATTTGATTTCTTCAATCCTAAGGTGGGCTTGATCTACGATTTCAACAAGCACAACACCGCTTACGCTTCATTCTCTGTGGCTCAAAAAGAACCTACACGCAACAACTACACCGACGGTTTGTTCACCGTGCACCCAAAGGCTGAAAAACTTTTCGACTGGGAAGCTGGCTACACTTTCAGCAGCGACCGTTTCACCGCTGGCGTAAACTTCTACTACATGAAGTATAAAGACCAACTCGTGCTCAACGGCAAGCTCAACGAAATTGGCGAAGCCATGGCAGAAAATGTGCCCGACAGCTACCGCATGGGCGTTGAACTCCAAGCAGGCGTGAAGATCACCGAATGGCTGCGTTGGGACTTGAACGGCACATTCAGCCGCAACCGCATCAAAGACTATGTGGGTTATGTGAGCAACTACGAAGCATCGACTTGGAACGACCTCTACACTCAAACCGCAGTGGAAAAGGGCAACACCACCATTGCCATGTCGCCTTCATTTATCGGCAACAGCGTGATTGAGTTCAACCTCAAGGGCTTCTCTGCACAGTTCACCTCTCAATATGTGAGCCGTCAGTACCTCGACAACTTCGAAAACAAGGAAGACAGCCTCGACCCATATTTCGTGAGCCACCTCAACTTGGCTTACACCTTCAAGTTGCCACATGTGAAAGCCATCACCGTAGGTTGCACCGTTTACAACATCTTCAACGAGAAGTATGAAAACAACGGTTACAGCCAAACTTGCGCCCTCGTATCAGCCGACGGCTCTTACAAGCTCAGCAGCGACCCACGCTTCTACCCAATGGCTGGCACCAACGTATTGGCACACTTGACATTCTCATTCTAAGATACTGATTCGTATGTTTGCTGCTATCGACTGGACTACCGCCACACAATGGCTATCCGACCCAAAACATTTGTTCGATGCCATCAGTTTCGTACTGGGCTTGCTCTACCTGTTTTTGGAGTTTAAGGCAAGCATCTGGCTCTGGCCTGTGGGCATCATCATGCCCATAGTGCACAGCGTCACTTATTACAAGGCTGGACTTTACGCCGACTTCGGCATGGAATTTTTCTATGTGATTGTGGCTGTGTACGGCTTCTTGAAATGGCGCATGGGTAAAGGTGACGACAAGAAAGATGTGCCCATCACCCACTTCCCCATTCGCATGGCAATCATTGCCGTTGTGGCATTCGGGGCTATCTGGGGAGGCATCTTCTGGTTTCTCAGCACCTGCACCGACAGCACCGTGCCTGTGCTCGACGCGTTCACCACAGCCCTGAGCATCATCGCTTACTGGGCATTGGCCAACAAATGGGCAGAGCAATGGCTGCTGTGGCTGGCGGTGGATTTGGTATGCACCGTGCTCTACATACACAAAGGCATACCATTCTCAGCCACACTCTACGGCTTCTACACCATCATGGCTGTGCTCGGCTACCGCAAATGGCTCCGCCTGATGGAAGCGCAAAAGTAACAAACATATCCCCACTCCCATACCATAGGGCTGTGCTCGCACTCCAAGCGACCACAGCCCTATTTGCATAATTAATCACTTATTTATTTAGTGTCAAAAAGGTCATTAAGCGTGATTTGTGAATCTATGTCGTTGGCATATTTATTTGGAAGAAGATCTTCAGTGGTAATCATTGTGAGAATAACGCCTTTTTTGGTTTTTGTTTCACCACGAAAACGATTAATGCGATTTTGTAATTTATCAAATTCTGATTTTGTTAGTTCATACTGCGATTTACTATACTTCACTTCGCACACATTTATCATATCATCTGCTCGGTCGATAATAATGTCGATTTGTGCACCTCTTTCGTGTGAGGCCACATCAGTTTTACTTCTCCATGAATAGAATTGAGTTGAAATTCTATCGAAGCGCAATATTGTCTTAATTTGATTTACATGAGCTAAACAAACACGCTCAAAACTCATTCCATACCAGTTGTTGATTGCTGGTGTGTTCAAATGATGGCTCCAATATTGAGCATCTCCCAATCCCAGAAAAGCAAACTTCAAATAGAAATGTGAATAAAAATCCATCAATTGATAGATACCTCCATTCTTCTTGATTTTTGACTCCTTCACATAGTAAAGGCGAATGATGTCGCAACTCTGAAGATTGCCCAACTGATCAGTAAGCGCCTTCCCGCTGATTTTAAGTTTGGTAGAGATTTCCTGTCTTGTCAACCCCTGTTTTGATTCCGCTAAAAGCTTTACAATCTTCATATACGGCTCAGGAGATTTAAACAATGTCTTATACAATCTGCTGTATTCTTTTTGCAATTCTGCATCACGGTCAAAAAAAAGTCTATCCAGGTTTTCTGCCAAACTTTCAGAAGCAGAAAGCAAACTTAAATAATAAGGTACACCACCTAAACACATATACGCTTGAAGAATGGTGAGCCTACTCCAATTAAATCCACGATTCAGCAGATAAAGTTCAGTCTCATGCAGAGTAAACTGATGCAGAGCAATTTCATGCGTCACTCTATTATGAAGACCGCCTTTTGAATCAATGATGTTAGTAATCATCCAACTCGTCACCGAACCACAAATAATTAGTTTCAAGTTATCTTGAAGCGAAGCCCAACTGTTCCAAAAGAATCCCAAGGCGCGCACAAAACCTGAACGCTGTGAGTCGAAACAAGAGATTTCATCAATGAATACGATGCAAGGTTCCCCTGAGTTGATTTTCGGCTGTAAAAACTTACGTAATTCAGCAAACGCTGTCAACCAATTTTTAGGGTGCTCATTAATCTTGTAGCCATTAAATTCAAGTGCCTGAACAAACGATTCCATTTGCTCAGATGGAGTGCCGTCGATGATTCCTGTAAGGCTAAAGGCAAGTCGATTACGAAAAAGCTGGTTTATTAAAAAGGTTTTTCCCACTCTTCTTCTTCCATAAATTGCGATAAATTCAGCCTGACCTGAATCAACATAAGCCTCAAGGCTTTCAATCTCTTTTTCGCGTCCAATTAGTCGTTTCATCGTCTTATTCTTTCTAAAGATTCACATTGCAAAGATAATGTTTTATAATTGTAAAACAAAATGAGTTCTTACCAAAACGCATAGAAAACACTCCGTTTTGGTAAAATCTCGCATCTGTTTTTACCAAAACACAAGAAAAACTCACCATTTTGGTAAAAACTCGTTGAAATTATATGGGTCGTGAGGATTTATGGATATATTGATTAACATGTGACTATGCCGATGCTTTTATGGCAAATCCTGACGTTTTGGGGCATACTTATAAATCTTTCTCAATATTTAGGCAATGCGGAAATAGCGGTGTGATTTGTGAGAGATTTCGTTTTTGTGTATCTTTGTAACTTAATACGAAAATAATAACAAAATAATATACCTTAAAATGGGAAAAGTAATTCTTACTGGCGACCGTCCAACAGGCAAACTCCATATCGGCCATTATGTGGGTTCGCTCCGTCGCCGCGTACAACTGCAAAATGAGGGCGACTACGACCGCATGTTTGTGTTTATGGCCGATGTTCAGGCACTCACCGACAATGCCGACAACCCTGAGAAAATCCGTCAAAACATTATAGAAGTGGCGCTCGACTACCTCGCCGCCGGACTTGACCCAGAAAAGTGCACGCTTTTCATTCAAAGCCAAATCCCTGAATTGTGCGAACTCACCACCTACTTGATGAACTTGGTAAGCGTGTCGCGCCTTCAGCGCAACCCTACCGTTAAGTCGGAAATCAAAATGCGTGGTTTCTGCCAGCAAGACGAGGAGGCTGCCGAAGCAGCCGGACAGCGCAAAGGCATTCCTGTGGGCTTCTTCTGCTACCCTGTGAGCCAGGCAGCCGACATCACCCTCTTCAAGGCCAACATCGTGCCAGCCGGTGAGGACCAACGCCCAATGATTGAGCAAACCCGCGAATTGGTGCACAGTTTCAACAACACCTACGGTGAAGTGCTCGTGGAACCAGAAATCATGCTCCCCGACAACCAGGCTTGCTTGCGTTTGCCAGGCACCGACGGCAATGCAAAGATGAGCAAGAGTCTCGGCAACTGCGTATATCTGAGCGACTCTGCCGAAGATGTATGGCAAAAGGTGCGCGGCATGTACACCGACCCAACACACTTGCGTGTTGACGACCCTGGTCACCTCGAAGGCAACTGCGTGTTCACCTATCTCGACGCATTCTGCTGCAACGACGATTTCGCCGAGTTCTGGCCTGAATATGCCTGCCTCGACGAACTCAAGGAGCATTACACCAAGGGCGGTTTGGGCGACATGAAGTGCAAGAAGTTCCTCAACCAAGTGTTGAACAAAGAACTTGAGCCTATGCGTGTGCGCCGCCACGAATTTGAGAAAGACATTCCTGAAATCTACAACATTTTGAAGAAGGGTACCGAACAGGCTCGCGAAGTGGCTGCCCAGACAATGGACGAAGTGCGCCACGCTATGCGCATCGACTACTTCAACGATGCCGAACTCATTGCATCGCAAGCAGCACGCTTCAAAGCCGAATAACCCCACACGTCCAAATCATCAACCATACAAATCGCTCCCCCACCAAAAAAGGGAGCGATTTTTTATTTCCATGTTTTAACCGTAAATATCGGTGCTAATTGTCTTTATATTACACATCTTTTTATAATTTTGCATCAATTATCAACATTTACAGTCAATTAATTTTATTCGCATGAGAAGATTGATTTTTGGATTATTGGCTTGCTTGGTGGCTGGCAGCGTTGCCTGGGCCGCTCCTCGCCAATACGAGAGCGTGGCTGGCGACCTTACCGCCACTCGCATCTACACGCTGCCCAATGGGCTTAAGGTGTATTTGAGCGTGAACAAGGACAAACCCCGCATTTCCGCATTGATTGCCGTACGCACCGGCTCACGCAACGACCCTGCCGAAACCACCGGTTTGGCACACTATCTTGAGCACCTGATGTTTAAGGGCACACAAAAGTTCGGCACCAGCAACTATGCCGCCGAAGTGCCGCTGCTCAACGACATTGAGGCGCGCTACGAGCAATACCGCAAGGTGACCGACCCCGAATTGCGCAAAAAGCTCTATCACGAAATCGACAGCGTGTCGCAACTGGCTGCACAATACAACATTCCGAATGAATACGATAAGATGATGGCGTCGATTGGTGGCGAAGGCACTAACGCCTACACCAGCAACGATGTGACCTGCTACACCGAAAACATTCCTGCCAACGAGGTGGAAAACTGGTCACGCATTCAGAGCGACCGCTTCCAAAACATGGTGATTCGCGGTTTCCACACCGAACTTGAAGCCGTGTATGAGGAAAAGAACATCGGCATGGCGCAAGACAACCGCAAATTGTTTGAAGCGCTCTTCGCCAAATTGTTCCCCAGTCACCCCTATGGCACACAAAGCACCATCGGCACTCAGGAACACCTCAAAAATCCGTCAATCACCAACATCAAAAACTACTTCAACCGCTACTATTGCCCCAACAATGTGGCAATTTGCCTTGCTGGCGACCTAGATTTCGACGCCACAATGGACGTGATTGAGCGCTACTTCGGCGAATGGAAGCCAAACGAAAACCTTTCTCGCCCTGAATTTGCCCCAATGGCACCTATCACCGCACCTGTCGACACTACTGTGATGGGTAAGGAATCGCCTTACATGGCCATGGCATGGCGTATGCCTGCTGCCCGATGCGCTGAGAGCGACACGCTGGAAGTGGTGTCGATGCTGCTGAGCAACGGCAATGCCGGTCTGATCGACCTCGACCTCAACCAAAAAATGAAAGTGCTGAGCGCTGGCGCAAGCAGCGAACTGATGACCGACTACTCTATGCTGTTCGTTTACGCTATGCCAAAGGAAGGGCAAACGCTGAATGAGGCACGCCAGCTTATCCTCGACGAAATGGCAAAGGTGGGCCGTGGCGAATTTAGCGACGAATTGCTGACATCGGTTATCAACAATGCGAAACGCAACTATTACAAGGCGATTGAGAGCAACCGCACTCGCACCGACATGATGGTCGACGCGTTTATCAACGGCATTGAATGGAGCAAGGAAGTGGAGCAAATCAAGCGCATCGAGGGTATGACCAAGGAGCAGATTGCCGACTTCGCACGCCGCCACTTCAATGAGCACAACTATGTGATTTGCTACAAGGAACAGGGCGACGACCCCAATCAAAAGAAGATTGAGAAACCAGCCATCACCCCAATTCCTACCAACCGCGACAAAAAGAGCCAATTTGTGGAAGATATTGCCAATTCAGAGCCTACACCAATCGCTCCACGCTTTATCGACTTCAAGCACGACCTCACCGTGAGCAAGACCAAGAACGGTCTGCCATTGCTTTACAAGCAAAATACTGAAAACGGATTGTTCAACCTCTGCTTTGTGTGGAACTTCGGCATGGAGGCCGACAAGCGTCTGAATACTCTTTTCAACTACATGGACTATTTGGGCACCGACAAGATGAGCAACGAGGAATTTAAGAAGAAAATGTATGCCCTCGCTTGCGACTACAGTTTCTCATCAAGCAACGAAAATGTGTATTTGCAAATTAGCGGCTTGAGCGAGAATATGAGCAAGGCTATCGCCCTCGTGGAAGACCTTGTGAAAAATGCAAAACCCGACCAAGAGGCCTACAACCAATATGTGGCAATGGTGCTGAAAGGTCGCGCCGACAACAAGACCAACCAAGGCGCCAATTTCAATGCACTGCGCAATTATGCCATTTTCGGTACTTACAACAGCACACTCAACGACATGAGCGAAAGCGAACTCCGCAAGGCTAAGCCTGCAGAACTGCTTGCCATCATGAAAGATTTGCGCAATATGAAGCACTTGGTGATGTATTACGGTCCCGACAGCGAAAAGCAAGTGATTGCCGCCATCGACAAGGGTCACAAGGTGGCTAAGAAGTTGAAAGATGTGCCTGTGAACAAGCCCTACAAGAGTGTGCCTGTCACTCAAAACGAGGTGATTATTGCGCCATACGAGGCCAAGAACATCTACATGATGCAATACACCGACGAGGGCCGTGGCCGCAACTTCGAACGTCTGCCTATTATTGTGGCATTCAACGAATACTTTGGCGGCAGCATGAACAGCATCGTGTTCCAGGAGCTACGCGAGGCGCGCGGCTTGGCATACGCGGCTTCAGCCAACTACAGCTTCCCTTACCGCAACAACGACACCGAATCGGCATTCACCTACATCGCAACACAAAACGATAAGATGACCGACTGTATCACAGAATTTAACCACCTCATCGACAGTATTCCACAATCTGAACAAGCTTTCAATTTGGCTAAAAACGCTCTCAGAAAGCAATACGCCACTGATCGCACCACCAAGATGAGCGTGCTCTGGGCATACTTCAACGCACAGAAAAACGGTTATGACTTCGACCCATCACAAAAGGTGTATGAAGCGCTGCCAGCCATCAAGTTGGCTGACGTGGTGAACTTTGAGAAAGCCAATATGGCTGGCAAGCCATACCGCTACATCATTCTCGGCGATGAAAAGGAACTCGATATGAAAGCCCTCGAAAAAATCGCCCCAATCCGCCGCGTAACCACCGAAGATATCTTCGGCTACTAATCCCCACACCCCTCTCCACAAAAAAAACTCGCAGCCCCCAAGCCTGCGAGTTTTTTTTATTTTATCACATCTTCAATATTCAGAGAAAGGAACACCGATTTAATCCACTAAAAATCAATTAACAGCAAATTAGTGCGTTTATTGGAGTACTCGGAGTACTTAGAGCACTCGGACATCTCTCATCTAACCTCTAATTTCTTAAAAAAGTAGCGGCCTTTGGTGGTGGTGGCTTTGGCGTATTGAATGGCGCGGGCGGGGCAGCGATGCAGGCAACTGAGGCACATGGCGCAGCGGCCGTTCCAGTGGGGTGTGCCGTCGGTGAGGGTGATGTTTTGCATCGGGCAATTCTTCACACATGCGCCACAATGGGTGCAGGCATCAGTATCGACCACAAATTTCTTGTCGCTCATAGCGTTTTTCAGAAACCATGGGCGGATAATTTTACTTTTCACCCATGCAAATCGCCCTGTCACCACATCTATCACCGCTTTTTGCTCGGCAATGTCGGTTGCCACTTGATGCAGTCGGCTGGGGGCGGCATTGAGTTTTGCTGTTCTCACGGCATCGGAGTCCACATCAAATCCTTTCATATTGATGTAGTTGTTGGGCATCTGCACCGAGTGGGCGCTTTGGAGCGTGAAGCCACGACGTGACAATGCCTTTGCCATGATAGGCACTGATAGTCCAATGTCGTCGCCACAGGTGGTGACCATAAAGCAACTGCTCGGCGTGCCAGTGATTTGCATCTTTTCCACAAACTCTGTTACCACAGGAGGCGGACCCCAAGAGTAGGTGGGAAACACAAAGCCAAGGCGTTCGCCATCGTGAAGCGTGAGATGCATATCGCCGCCGGCAGTCAGTGCCTCTGCCACCGACACCATGCGTTCGCCCAGAGCCGAAGCCAGTTGCTCCGCCACCCATTCGCTATTCCCCGTACCTGAAAACCAAATAATCATATATCCTAACTTCTTAACTTTTTCCCATCTGTAGTCAGTTCAAAAAGCAATCGTCTTAACTTCTTAACTTCTTTAACTTCTTAACTTCTTCCCCAACATGCCGAAGGCATGTCCCTACGTTATGATGCGTTACTGCGTTGTGCGTTATTGCTTGATGGTCACTTGCGTTGCGCCGAAGCCGTATTCTTGGAATGAGGCATCTTGCACGGCGCAGCGTGGCCATTTGCGTTTCAGTTCGTCGAGCAACGCTCTGCGCAACACGCCTTCACCCTTACCGTGGATAAACACGATTTTCTGCCCCAACTTCTTCTTGTTGGCCTCCATCACTTCTCGGAATTTGTCTAGTTGCACATTCAGCATGTCGGTGTTCGACAGACCGCTCAAATTGTCGAGAAGTTCGGCAATGTGCAAGTCTTGCACGATGATATCGTCTTTTTTCTTGTGGTGATGCTCCACGCGTCGGGCTTGTGGACGGTCGGCATGGCGTTTTTCCTTCATGGCACGCTCCAGCGCACTGCTGTCGATGACCATTTGCTTGGCAGGCAAATCGTTGCGAGTGATGTCGATTGAAATCACCGACTCGTCGAAATATTCGCTTTGGTGGAAACTGTGTAACTTGTAGAACTTCGTCAAATCCAGTTTTTGCTGCACAAGGGCAGGATTTTTCAACTTGAAGCCCTTGTCTTGCTTGAACGCGATGTATTGGATAGCCACATGCTCAAGTTCGTTGAGGTCGGCGTGTCCAAACTCGTCGAGGTCAACCTGCATGTTTGGCTCCACCAGTCCAGTGTAACGAGTGTGCCAAGTGTTTTCGTCGTCGCGTCGGGTCATATATGCCACATTCAGGAAGTAATTGCTGTCGTTCACCAGAATGGCGTAGAATGTGGTGGTGTTGAGGTGCTTGATTTCCTTTGGTTCAAAAGCGAGCACGATGTTGAGCACCTCGCCTTCCTCGGTCTCAACCACTGGTTGTGGCTTCACCGTGGTGGCTTCTTTCACCTTTGGCGCTGGTTTGTCGGGCTCCACGAGTTTGCTCTTGAAGGTGAGCGGGCGTTCGTAAGCACTGGCTTTAGTGCCGCCTTGCCCCACTACCACCACTTCGCGAGCCTGGGCAGGGCGTTCAAACCCATCTTCATCTTCCACATACACGATAGGGCCTTCCACCCTTACCACGCGTCCGCCTCCCACATCATTCAGGAAGCGCACAATATCGTCAACTTTCACCATAATTTTCTAAGTTATTAAGTTTTTTTTCATCACAAAGTTACAAAATAATCCATAAACCCCAATCGGTGATTAGCAAATTACCGATTGGGGTTGAAATACCTTTGTGGGAATGGGGAATTATTTCACAGTGATGGGCAGGGAGGCACGGATGCCAGTGCTTTTGTCTCTCACGGAAAGGGTGGCCTTGCCTGGGGCTGTCGAGGCTTGAACCACCACCACGAGTTGACCGTGAAATAGTTTCATCGTGGGCTCGGTGAACACTTCGAGCGAGGTGGCATCGCCATTGCAAACGGAGTTGAATGTGGCGGCACCAGTCACCTTAAATTCGAGCGAGTGGTCGGCATCGGGGCAGAGAGTGCCGTTTTTGTCGGTGAGG
>OJMO01001424.1_pt1 | contig 14873 bp, 10 predicted proteins | sample 1597241 | NCBI WGS metagenome assembly OJMO01 (sample SAMEA2452129, study PRJEB22498) | human gut metagenome | biome: human feces; feature: human gut; material: feces | place: Australia | collected 2012 | reverse complement strand
CTAACGACTCATAAATCTACCCTTAATCGTGTATTGGATGATAGTTGCGGATTTTAGGATATATTTGTTTGCCTTCTTGATATTAATGAAACAGCCACAGATAACATTTGTCGAGATTTTAAAAGTGTCAAAGAATAGTCTTAAAATCGAGCTGAAAAAATTTGATATAGTGTAGAATGAATGCGTATGGGCAATTTTGGGGGTAGTTTTGCGTTATTATTGGAGAGAATGACTAACTTTGCGTAGGGAAGTGGCTTTCTATAATGATTTTAAGGGGGGCGGACTTTCTATGTTTCGTTACGCATATTTGTATCACGACATTTTACATGATATGAGAATTAGAAGTTTTTTCTTTACGATAATAGCGATTTTGGTACCACTTATAGGGTGGGCACAGGTGTCGTTTGTGGGCGGCTCGCACGAGGTTTACGACTTGATTCCGGAGAAAAATACGGGTTTGAACCATATTTATGTGCTCTACAACACGCAGGGCGTGGGTATGCAGTATCGGGCGACGAGCGATACGCCTGTGGTGTGGTATAGTTTTGGTAGCCAAGGTGGGGGATATGCCGAGGAAATTTCGGGTATCACTACCGATGGGCGCACCACTACGCTTGCGCAAGTGATTGCTGGGCAGGGCTATATCATTGAGGAAGGCACTAATCGCACCTACGTTTGGGTGGTGAATTATGCCGACCACTACTTGCGCTTCAACAGCATTTCTGCCCTTGCGCCAGAGGATTGTGGCACTGCCACGCTGAGCATCGATGGATCCGCCGACGAAATATCGTACTTCACGATTACTGGTGTGAGAAGGGTGCTGAGCCGTGAAATTAAGTTGAATTTCCGTACGCTCGTATGGGACGAAACCGCTGTTCAATGGACACAGGTGGAGACCACCAACGTGCTCACATCGGTAAAACCACAGTTGGTGATTACCGCTCCGCTGTGCAACACCACATTCCACATCAGTGGCGACCGTTTCCTAAAATTTTGGAACGAAGAAGTGGAAATGGAGAGCGACACTTACACCACCACAGCCGTGGATGTTCGTACCACAGCCATCAAGCAAAAGCGCAACGACGGCACCGATGAGAGCGACGACGAGGACAACAACGAGGGCAGCGAAGGTGACGAAAACACCGATGAAAGCGAGGAATTGGGCGGTTCGGCACCTGCCACGGTGACATTTAAGGCGTATTGCACCGACGCCGTTGACCACAAAGAGTGGCAAAAGGCACTCGACCCTGATTTTCAGAGCATAGAGGCGCGCTTCAACGATGATGAAGTGGAGCAAACCTTCAACACCACAGGCACATCGTATTGGCGCTTTGTGGGCACGAACCTGCACGGCGGTTGCGAGGCATACGGTCCCACCTACACCGTGCACATTGGCGAAAGCGAATTGGTTTGCCCGAATGTGTTCTCTCCTGGTTCTACAGAGGGCGTGGGCGACATTTGGAAAGTGAAGCACAAGTCGATTGTGGAATTTCACTGCACAATCTTCAACACTTGGGGCAACAAGATATTTGAATTTAGCAACCCCGACGACGGTTGGGACGGCAAATATCGCGGCAAATTGGTGAGCACAGGCGTGTATTATTACGTGATTCAAGCACGAGGTGCCGACGACAAAGTGTATAAGCTCAGCGGCGACATCAACATTCTCCGCTACCGCAAAAACGCCCTGAAAAGCGGCACTACCGTAATGGAATAAAGAACGATTTGAAATAAACGTAAAACAAGGCTGTGCCGCTATCGATGGTGGCACAGCTTTGTTTTTGAAAAAAGCGGATGGGGGCTTGATATGATTGGAGCACTCTGAGCACTCGGAGAGCTTCGCTCTAACATCCAACCTCTAATTTCCAACCTCTAATTTCTAATTTCTAACCTCTAATTTCTAATTTCTAACCTCTAATTTCTGATTTCTGACTTCTTTTTGTAACTTTGCAAATTATGATTTTTAACGGGAAAGAAACTGAATGTGTGAGTGTGCTTGGCGCACGTGTCCACAATCTGAAAAACATAGATGTGGATATTCCACACTACAAGCTCACCGTGATTACGGGGCTGAGTGGTAGTGGAAAATCGTCGTTAGCGTTTGACACTATTTTTGCCGAAGGACAACGCCGATATTTGGAAACATTTTCTGCGTACGCGCGCAATATGCTCGGCGTGCTCGAACGCCCTGATGTTGACAAGATTACAGGGCTTAGTCCAGTGATTTCGATAGGGCAGAAAACCACCAACAAAAATCCTCGCTCCACCGTGGGCACCTCTACAGAGGTTTACGACTATTTGCGACTGCTTTTTGCGCGTGCCGCCGATGCCGTGAGTTACACCTCTGGTGAGCGTATGGTGAAATACTCCGTTGAAAAGATACTTTCGCTGATTCTCGACAAGTACGACGGCAAGAAAATTTACATTCTGGCGCCACTTGTGAAGAATCGCAAAGGCCACTACAAAGACCTTTTTGAGCAATATAGAAAGAAGGGCTATATCAACGTGCGTATTGATGGCGAATTGCGCGAAATCACATTCGGCATGAAGCTCGACCGCTACAAGAATCACACTGTGGAACTGGTGATCGACCGCTTGAAAGTGGCGCGAAAGGACGAAAAGCGCCTTAAAGAAACCGTGGAACTGGCGTTCAGGCAGGGCAAAGACCAACTGCTTATCCTCGACGCCGCCACCGATGAAATATCCTATTACAGCAAGACGCTGATGGATCCATCTACGGGGCTATCGTACCTCGATCCGGCTCCACATAATTTCTCGTTCAACTCGCCACAGGGCGCTTGCCACAAGTGCAAGGGACTGGGTTATGTGAATCTCGTTGACCGCGAGAAAATCATGCCCGACATGTCGCTCTCCATCAAAGAAGGGGGAGTGCTGCCTTTGGGAAAATATAAAAATTCGCTGGTGTTTTGGCAGATTGCAGCCATTTGTGAAAAATATGGCTGCGACATCAACACGCCGCTGTCGGAGCTTCCTGAAGAAGCCCTCGACGACATCATGAACGGCACCGACGAACGGCTCAACATCAAAACCGAAACGCTGAGCACCAACAACTATTTCCTCACCTACGACGGACTGGTGAAGTATATCGAACTTCAGCAAGACGAATCGGCAGGCTCAAAGGCGCAGAAATGGGCAGGGCAGTTCTATTCGCGTTGCGTATGCCCTGAATGTGGTGGCGCGCGCTTAAACAAGGAGGCTTTGCACTTCTTCATCAACGGCAAAAACATTGCGCAACTTGCGAGTATGGACATCAGCGAACTGCGCGACTGGCTCGGCGATTTGCACAACCACATGGAACCGAAAAAGTGGAAAATTGCCGATGAAATCGTGAAGGAAATCCTTAGCCGACTGAATTTTATGCTTGATGTGGGCTTGGATTATGTGTCGCTCAACCGCTCGTCGGCTTCGCTCTCTGGTGGTGAAAGCCAGCGCATCCGTTTGGCCACTCAAATAGGCTCGCAACTGGTGAATGTGCTTTACATTCTCGACGAGCCGAGCATCGGTCTGCATCAGCGTGATAGCGAACGTCTCATAGCGTCGCTGAAAAAACTGCGCGACGAGGGCAACACCGTGATAGTGGTGGAGCACGACAAAGACATGATGCTCAATGCCGATTATATTGTGGATATAGGCCCGAAAGCGGGGCGTAGAGGCGGTAATGTGGTGTTTGCGGGCACTCCTAAGCAAATGCTCAAAGAAAGCACGCTCACCGCCGATTATTTGAGCGGATTGAAGAAGATAGAAATTCCGAAGGTGCGCCGTTCGGGCAATGGCGACGTGATAAGGCTTCGTGGCTGCAATGGACACAACCTCAAGAATGTGGACGTGGACTTTCCTTTGGGCACGTTTATTTGCGTGACAGGCGTATCGGGCAGCGGTAAATCGTCGCTGGTCAACGGCACACTTCAGCCCATCATCAGCCAAAAGCTGTATCGCTCGCTCACCGAGCCGCTCCCTTACAAGAGCATCGAGGGCTTGGAGCATATCGACAAGGTGGTGACCGTTGACCAGTCGCCACTGGGCCGCACGCCGCGCTCCAATCCAGCCACCTACACTGGCGTGTTTACCGACATTCGCAATTTGTTTGTGAACCTGCCAGAGTCGAAGATTCGTGGTTATAAGCCCGGACGCTTCTCATTTAACGCCAAGGGTGGCAGATGTGAGGTTTGTAATGGGAATGGCTATAAAACGGTGGAAATGAATTTTTTGCCCGATGTGCTCGTGCCATGTGAGGTGTGTGGCGGGAAGCGCTATAACAGAGAGACTTTGGAGGTGAAATTCAAGGGAAAATCGATTGCTGATGTCCTCGACATGACGATAAATCAAGCCGTAGAGTTTTTCGATGCAATTCCTGCGATTCTCAACAAGATAAAAGTGCTGCAAGAAGTAGGGTTGGGCTACATCAAACTTGGCCAACCGTCGAGCACACTTTCGGGCGGAGAATGTCAGCGTGTGAAACTCGCCGCCGAGCTCTCGAAAAAAGACACTGGTAAAACGCTCTACATTCTTGATGAACCAACCACCGGTCTGCACTTTGAAGATATTAAGATACTTTTATCGGTGCTTGATAAATTAGTCCAAAAGCGAAATACGGTAATTACTACCGATCACAATTTAGATGTGATTAAGTGCGCCGACTATATCATTGACCTCGGGCCAGAGGGTGGCAGAAATGGCGGACAAATCGTGGCTTTTGGCACTCCAGAGGAGGTGGCAGAGAATCCAAATTCAATCACAGCCCGATTCCTGAAAAAAGAATTATCAGAAAAATGACGCTGTTTTTGCGTCAGAAAATTCAAAATTCACCGATTTTTGCGTGATTTGAAGCAGTAAAAAGCCGTTTTAGTGTCCTTACAGGGCTGTGTGGCGCACATTCACCGTAAAAAACCACCTATTTTACATTTTTCTGAAGCATCAAGCAGTTTACATGTTTGCATACTGTATCATATGGTGTAACCTATTTGTTTATCAAAAGGTTACACCATATATTTTTGCCGTGGATTACCCTCTGAGAATTGATTAGAATTTGATTTTGTGAACGAATTATGGATTTGATTGAAAAAAATGGCAGGAGAATGAGTTGAGCGAAAACACCGCAGAAAATGGTAAAATTACCGCCGCGTGTTTGTGAATTTAAATTACAAAATCCACCGATTAATTCGTAAAACCACATCGTGTTTTGCAAAATGAAATAGACTGTTTTCGTTTGTTTTTTGGTTTGCGTTTTGAAAGCGGAATGGTGTGCTGGAGAATTAACGATTAAATCGTTTACAAACGCATTAAAAATAAGGGTTAACAATTATTTGCAATAAGTGTAAATCGTTAAAATCCAACTAAATAAATACTAAATTATAAAGTTGTTATTTATGGTAATTTTTATGTCATGATGGGTGGTTTACTATGAAGTATGTTTTATATAATGTAATATATTATGTATCAGTATAATAATCTTTGTAAATTAAAGTTGCAATATAATATAATTGTGAAATGTGGATTTTGGATATGTGAATTGGGTGTTTTGAATGTTGAATTGGGTATTTTGGCTGTTTATTTTACGATATTTGCTATTTACAAATTCATTATTTAGATTTACGTCGATAAATTTGTGTTTTTAAATAATTGTTTATACATTTGCAAACTCAATTTTTAGTAGATTTTTACTGTTTGCAATTATGGACATAGTTTCTCGCCTAAAATTTTTCTTAAGTCATAATGGGATTTCTAATTCCACATTCGCCGACACTTGCGATATTCCTCGTCCCACTCTATCGCAGCTGCTCAATGGGCGCAACAAAAAAGTTAGTGATGAACTCATCACTAAAATTCATAATGCCTATCCAGCTCTTAATATAATGTGGCTTATGTTTGGCGACGGAGATATGTTTGTTCCAAATGCGAACTCTATGCCCTCGCCCACCGTAGCTCAACCCTCTGAGAATTTAGAAAATTCCACGGCATCGGAAGTTGGTCAGGAATCTCGCACACCCTATATGACCTCTATTTCATTCGGTGATGATGAGTCGTCGTATCAGCCCACCACACCGCCACCCACGCCTGTGGCGGCCATCTCGGCAGCCTTGCAAACTATGGCGAAAAAAACTACTAAACCAGCAGTGGAAAAAGGCGTGAATGTGGCACCTGTGGAGCGCCGTGTGACTTCAATCATGGTATTCTATAGTGATAACAGCTTCGAGGAATTTATCCCCCGTAGCAGCCGCTAAGCATCATTCTCAGGAATACTCCTATCAAATTCTATCATATATGCCTAATTTTAGGCGGTAAAATCGAAGAAAAGGCCCAAAAGCAATCGCTTTTGAGCCTTTTCTGATTTCTTATGGTGCGAGTTGTGGATAAAAACGACCGTAAAGCCGTTTTAAACCCCTTTGAGGGTGCGAAAGGTGAATGGGTGAGTTACACCTCCATTCCGCCGATTAATTCGCGCACGCTCGTTATTTGGTGGCGTTTCAAATAATCTTCAATGTAGTCTATAGCCTTAACGGTCACTTGTGGGTCAACGAAGTTGGCTGTGCCAATCTGCACGGCGGTGGCACCGGCAAGGAGGAATTCGATGGCATCGCGGCCACTTGCAATGCCGCCAAGTCCCACAACAGGCACTTGCACGGCGTTGGCCACCTGCCAAACCATTCTCACCGCAATAGGGCGAATGCAAGGTCCCGACAAGCCGCCTGTGATGGTAGAGAGCATTGGTTTGCGCTTCTCCACGTCGATAGCCATGCCCAGGAAGGTGTTGGTGAGCGACACAGCATCAGCACCAGCGGCCTCCACGGCGCGTGCAATTTCGGTGATGTCGGTCACGTTTGGCGTGAGTTTCACAATCATTGTGCCGTCGTAGGCTTTGCGTACGGCGCTTGTCACGCTTTCCGCACCGCTGCATGTGGTGCCGAATCCCATACCGCCCTGCTTCACGTTGGGGCAAGAAATGTTGATTTCCACGGCTGCCACTTTATCGAGGGGGCTGAGTTTTTCGCACACAGCCACATAATCGTCAATGCACGAACCGCTCACATTCACTATCACTCGTGTGTCAAGGTCTTTGATACGGGGATAAATGTGCTCGATAAAGTAATCCACGCCTTTGTTTTGGAGCCCAACGGCGTTGAGCATACCGCTCGGGGTTTCTGCCATACGAGGATAAGGGTTGCCCTCGCGATGGTGGAGCGTGGTGCCCTTCACAATGATGCCTCCAAGGCGGTTCAAATCGATAAAATCGGCGAATTCTTCGCCATATCCAAAGGTTCCCGATGCAGTCATAATCGGGTTTTTCAACTTCAGTTTTCCAATTTCAACGCTTAAATCTACCATTTCAATCGATTTATATTAAATACAGGACCTTCTTTACATACACACACATGACCGCTGTCGGCGGTGTCTTCCACGCAGCACAAACAAGCGCCCAAACCGCAAGCCATCATATTTTCGAGCGACACCTCGCAGTCGATGCCCTTGCTCTTGGCAATGGCAGCCACGGCTTTCATCATGGGTTGAGGGCCGCAGCAAGCGATGTGGTCGATGGGGGAATTGAGGATGGAATGTTGGGTAACGAATCCCTTTTCGCCCTCTGAACCGTCTTCGGTGGAGATATACACCTCGCCCCAACGCTTAAACTCGTCGAGCAGCAGCAAGTCGCTTGCCGAGCGTGCGCCAAGCAGAAATCTCACCTTTTTGCCAAGTTTAGAGAGCACTTTGCCCAGCTGGAGCAATGGAGCAACGCCCACGCCGCCACCTATGAGTATCATTTCGCCAGCGAACGAGCAGCTGAAGCCGTTGCCAAGTGGCATCACAAGGTTGAGCGTTTCGCCCACTCGTGTTGCCAAAAGCGATGCTGTGCCCTCACCAGCCTTGCGTATGAGCAGCCAGAGCTGATTTCGCTCTTCATCCACATAGCAGATGGAGATAGGACGGCGGAGGAAAGTGGTTTTTGAATGAGGAACTTCCACCTGAACAAACTGTCCGGGGTGCGTGTCAGGCATCGTGCCTGATTGTGGAGTGAGTTTGAGCAGTCCGTAAAGAGGGGAGATGCTCAGATTTTCGCTCACTATAAAATCCATTTCAGTCATTGTCTTGATAGCATAATTAATGGTTGCTGCACAAATTTACGAAATAGTTTTCATTCCATTTCAAAAAACGCCAATATTTATTTGCGCGTATGGCAGGAGTGAAGTGGCATGGTAGGGACGCGATAATTCGCGTCCGCTCGGCTAATGTGTTATAACACAATATGATATGGTTTGTGTATGTGGGCGTGAAATACCACTGCGCTCGGTCTTGTTACGATTTGCGCATGCCTTCGATGATGTTCAGCATTTTGATGGTGGCTTGGAAGGCGGCTTCTATTTGGTCCACCTCCAGGCCGCGCGTCTTGATGATGTGGCCATTGTAGTTCCAGGTGATGTTGGTCATCACCAGCGCGTCGGTGCTGCCGTGGGGTGGAATGCTCACCGTGTAGTTGGTGAGTCGAGGCATTTCTCGTTTCAGGTTGTCTTTGTAAATCTTCTTCACCGCTTTGATAAACGCGTCGAACTGGCCATCGCCGAATGCGCTTTGCTCGTATTCCTTGCCTTCGATTTCGAGTTTCACCGTGGCGGTGGGGTGCAATCCGTGCGACATGGTGAGCGAGTAGTTCACAATTTTCACCTTGTTGATTACCGAGTCGCGCTTCACGATATCTGCCACGATGTAGGGGAGGTCGTCTTGCGTCACAATCTCCTTTTTATCGCCCAATTGAACGATTCTTTCGGTCACTTTCTGTACGTATTTCTTGCCCAACTGAATGCCCAGCTCCAGCAAATTCTCGGTGATACTTGCCTCGCCCGACAGTTTACCAAGGGCGTATTCACGTTTGCGGCCGAAGCGTTCGGGCAGCAGGCTGTTGTAGTAGAGTTCGTTTTTCCTGTCGCCGTCGGCATGTACGCCAGCGGTTTGTGTAAACACATTCTCGCCAATGATAGGCTCGTTTTGCGCCACCACCACACCAGAGAACGACTCCACGATGTGGCTCACGGTGTAGATTTGCTTTTCGTCGATGCCCGTGGTCATGTGCAGCATGTCGTGCACCATAGGCACCACCGAGGCCAGCGGAGCATTGCCGGCGCGCTCGCCCAGACCGTTGATGGTGCAGTGAATGCCCTTGATGCCCACCAGCCCCGCAGCAAAAGCATTGCTTGTGGCAAGGTCGTAGTCGTTGTGGGCGTGGAAGTCGAAATGCAGAGCAGGGTAGCGGTTCACCATACGCTTGCAGTATTCATACACCTGATTAGGATTCATGATACCGAGCGTGTCGGCAAGCATAAATCGCTCAATGGGCAGGTGTTGCAGCGTGTCCATCAGTTTATACACATAGTGCTTGGAGGCGCGTATGCCATTCGACCAGTCCTCAAGATAGAGATTCACCTTCAGCCCCTTGGCGTGCGCCAAGTTCACTTCCCTCACGATGTCGGCGCAGTGCTGTTCGAGCGTTTTGCCCAGTTGGAGGTTGCAGTGCCTTTCCGATCCTTTCACCAGCAGATTAATCACCTTGCCGCCCACCTTGTTCACCCATTCCACCGATTTACCGCCGTCGATAAATCCCAGAATTTCGATACGCGAGAGTTGGCCATTGTCGGCAGCCCATTGGCAAATCGCCTTTGCCGACTCGAATTCACCGATGGAAACGTGGCAACTGCCAATCTCGATGCGAGGCACACGCAGATTGGTGAGCAGCATACGCGATATGCTCAGCTTCTCAGCTGTAGAGAAGCTCACACCAGAGGTTTGCTCGCCATCACGCAGTGTGGTGTCGAGAAGCTCGATATGCCCAACAGCCTCGTTAGGCTTCGGCCGTGTGTCAAGTATTTTACCAAACAGTGAACTCATAAATTACCCCACAAAGTTACACTTTTTTTTAGTAAAATACACACAGGGGGGAGAAGTTAAAGAAGAGAAGTTAAGAAGTTAAAGAAGTTAAAGAAGTTAAGACGATACCTTCGCTTTTTGAAATGGTGGGCGTTTTTTTTGGGGGGGGCGTCTGACCAGTCTGACCAGTCTGACTTGTCCGACTCGTCTGACTTGTTGGGCTTGTCTGACTTGCCGGGCTTGTCTGACTGGTTGGGGGGGCTCTGGCTTGGTGCCTTGTTGGCTTTCTTTGAGGGGGATTTATTCTTGGAGGAATGGGAAAACGCCGCCGCACAGGTCGTAGAAGCGTTTGAAAAGGGTTTTGAGCTTCTCTGTTACGCTGAGTTTCTTCGCTTCTCTGCTGTTGCCGGCTCCAAAGAGGGGCATAGGGGGCAATATGCTCGCAATGCCTGTGCCCGATTCCCGAATTTCACCATCACGGAACGCCTGTTGCAGAAATTCTATCGTAAGTTCGGGTTTCAGTTTTTCCGAAGAAATGAGTTCCTGCACCTCATTGGTGAGTTTTTGGCGCACATACATAGCCCATTCGTCGTTGATGTTGCTTCCTGCCGATGCATTTCTTACAAACTGCATAATCAGGTCTTCCTTGTCGCGAAGGTCGGGGGTGGCGGCTATTGATTTCCTGATTTTCACCTCAAGTTCGGTGTCGTGCTTTGAATCGCCATTCTTCTGCGCCACGAGGAACAGAATGAAGTCGATGTTGATTTCCACCGATTTCACCAGCTCAATTTCAAACACGATGTCGTCGTTCACATCGGCGGCTTCAACCTTTATCCTACGGCGATATTTTTCGTATAAGTCGAGGTAAATGCTTTGATAATCTTTGAATTGCTCGTCGGTCAGAATTTCTTTGCCATTAAATTGGTCGAAACTCTGCAAGATGTTGCGCAATCGCAGAATTGCGCCCCACAGCCTGATAAACTCCTTCTCCGCCTTTTCGCCAACAATCATTTCGCTCAGAGGGAAATTAACCAGCAAATCATCTTTCACGAATGATTGATAGCCGCGCACGTCTGTGCCATCATCTTTCGTGTAGCCAAAGTAGTATTCGTCGAACGTTTTCATCAGCACCAGTCCGCCAGCCTCCTTGTCGCCAAAGAGTTCGAGAGCCGCATTGGTGGCGTGTTCGAGATTGCGGAAACAAACTATGTTGCCAAAGCTTTTTATGCTGTTCAAGATGCGGTTGGTGCGCGAATAAGCCTGTATCAAGCCGTGCATTCTCAGATTTTTATCCACCCAAAGCGTATTGAGCGTGGTGGCGTCAAATCCGGTGAGGAACATATTCACCACTATGAGCAAATCAATCTCACGATTTTTCATGCGCAGCGACACATCTTTATAGTAGTTTTGGAATTTCTCTGCCGAAGTGTCGTAGCTCGTTCCAAACATTTCATTATAGTCGGCGATGCACATATCCAGGAAGTCGCGGCTCGATTGGTCGAGGTCTTCGGTGCTTTCAGAATTTTCGTCAGCCCCAAAGTCTTCTTCCGCCTCATTGGGCGCATAGCTGAAAATGGTGGCAATCTTCAGTCGCCGATTTGAGGGAAGCGCTTCCATTTGTCGCTTAAACTCTGTGTAATAGAGTTTCACAAACGGAATGCCCGCCACAGCGAAAATGGAGTTGAAGCCTTGCAGTTTGGTTTTCACCTTCTGTTCTTCCACATCCTTTTTTGCGCTTGCCACTTCGCTGATATTGGTGAGTTTGCTGAAATCGTAGTGTTGATAATTGCGCTTCGTTTTTTGTGCGAAGTGGTCGAGAATGTATTTTGTGATAAAACTGATTCGCTTAGGGTCTTTGAGAATCTTGTCTTGGTCGATGGCAGGCACCGATTCCTGCTTGATTTCGTCGTCGGGGCGCAGCGTGCGGATATAATCCACACGGAATGGCAGCACATTGCCGTCGCGAATAGCGTCAACAATGGTGTAGCTGTGCAAACGGTCGCCAAAAGCGCCCTCGGTGGTGGTGAACTCCACATTGCGTATGGCACCGGCATTGTCGGGGAATATCGGTGTGCCTGTGAAGCCGAACATATGGTATTTCTTGAATTTCTTCACAATGGCCTTGTGCATATCGCCAAACTGCGAGCGGTGGCACTCGTCGAAAATCATCACCACGTGCTGGTTGTAAATCTTGTGCAGCGGGTTTCGTGAAATGAAATTGCTCAGCTTTTGAATGGTGGTGATAATGATGCGGCAATTCTCGTCGTTAAGCTGGCGAGTGAGCACAGCGGTAGAGGTGTTGGAGTTGGCTGCGCCCTTCTCGAAGCGGTCATACTCCTTCATGGTTTGATAGTCGAGGTCTTTGCGATCGACCACAAAAAGCACCTTGTCGATTTCCTCCATGCCCGATGCCAAGCGAGCCGTCTTGAAAGAAGTGAGCGTTTTTCCCGAACCGGTGGTGTGCCAAATGTAGCCACCGCCCTCACGCTTGCCCCAATCGCGCTGGTAGCTTGCGGTGCGTATGCGCTGAATGATGCGCTCCGTGGCGGCAATCTGGTAAGGGCGCATCACCATCAGCATTTCCTCGGCGGTGAACACGCAGTATTTGGTGAGCACATTCAGCAGCGTGTGCTTGGAGAGAAACGTCTGTGTGAAGTTGATGAGGTCGCGTATGGGCTCATTGTCGAGTAATGCCCAGTATGAGGTGAACTCATACGAATTGCTCGTTTGCTTCTTGCTGCCCTTGCCCTGCTGCTTCACATGGCAGTAGCGAGTGGTGTTGCTGTAATATTTAGTGAGTGTGCCATTCGAGATGACGAAAATCTGCACAAACTCAAAGAGTCCGCACCCAGCCCAAAACGATTCACGGTTGTAACGCCTGATTTGGTTGAAGGCTTCGCGCACCTCCACACCACGGCGCTTGAGCTCCACATGCACCAGTGGCAAGCCGTTGACCAGGATTGTTACGTCGTAGCGGTTTTCGTGGCTGCCGCCCTCTGGCACATACTGGTTGATTACCTGCAGCGAATTGTTGTGGATATTCTCTTTATCGATGAGATACACGTTCAGAAACGACCCATCGTCGCGAGTGAGCACCTTTTTATGGTCTTCTTGAATGGTGCGGGTTTTTTCCACGATGCCCTCGTTGGGGTTGCCGAGGTGCTGTTTGAAAAACGCTGTCCATTCCTTGTCGGTGAACTGCATTTGATTGAGTTTTTCGATTTGCGTGCGCAGGTTGGCTATCAAGTCGGCTTCGCACTTGATAGGCAGATATTCGTAGGCTTGGCGCTGAAGTCGCTTGATGAAATCGGCTTCCATAGCCGCTTCGCTCTGGTATTGGGCAGAGCTGTAATCGCCTGCTTCAAATTCAGCAACCACGGTCGATTCCGTGTTTTCTGAAATCATGTCGTATTTCATAATCAATGCTTATTTAGGTTGTTTGATGGAATTGGTCAGACAGTCTGACTTGTCTGACCAGTCTGACCAGTCTGACGAGTCTGATTAGTCGGATTTTTTGGATTTGGTGGGTGGATTTATGCTTTGGTGGGTGCGGTATTGTGTGCGGGCTGCATACATTTGCTCGCGGATACCGCCTTTTTGCAGGAATTGGTTTTGCTGGCTGTCAATCAGGCGGCGAAGCATGTAGGTGGCTTGATTGATGAGCGTGATACACAGATTGCAGAATTCCTCTGCGTTCATTGCCGAAGCATATTCTGTGGGGTTGTTCAAAAAATCGTCACTTTTAAGATACTCTCGCAGTCGGATAGTGCGAGGGTGATTCTTGTGCCATTGCGGCAATTTGTTCTGTCGGAGGAAGTCCTCATAGTCGAGCAGTAGTTCCTCTAACGAAGCTTTTGCCACGTTGGTGAGCTTGATTTCGGTTTCGCTCGATGTGGTTGATGCCACGCTTCCCTCTGCTATGTTCTGTTTGCCGCTACGAGCCGCTTGCTCTATTTGGTCGCGCGTGCGGCTTCCTGCCCTGATATACTGCTTGGCAAAAATCATCGATAGGTCGTAGATGATTTCACTCAAGCGATATACCCTGAGATTGCGATATCCTCCTTTATTATTTAGAAATTGGCTCATGCCGATAATTTCTTAAAAGTCAACAATTTATTTCTATAATATTCGTATTGGTCTTTAACCGCGGCTATTTCGGCTGGCAAACCATTTGTGAGGTCATTGACCAAAGTCTCAAACCGGTCAAGAATAGCAACAATCTTTTCCTGCAATTCAAGTGGGGGAATGGGGATAGGGTATTGCTTTATCTTCATCCCATTAATATTGTTTTGACTACCTTCTCCCATAGATTTTAGCTTTTCGTATGAATTGCATAGCCAATAGTAAACATATTTATATGATGCCAGTTGGGGATTGATTTCAAGATTACAGCAAGCTTGATTAGTCGTTAATGGAATACGATTAATACAAACTTTTGCAGCTGTAGCTCCATACATGGCAATAATTACACAATTTGAAGGAATAAGTTTTGCTGATGATTTTTTTACAGCTTCTTCTGAAATCTTGATTTCTGTGTCATAAACATCACTCCAATTGACCTCTTGTGTTCTCAACCAAGGAATAGAGCCGTTATAGAATGATTTGTTAGAGGTTGTAGGCGTTCCTCCAGAGCAAATGCGATTACAGATTTCTCCCAATTTCTTCCATTCGATTTTGTAATTATGCCCCCCCCAGGTGGTTACACCATCTTTTTGCTCATCATCGGTCCCGCAGCCGTAGGCGGAGGGATTGAAGGTGAGTAAAAGATTGCGATAATATTCATATTGTTGTTTTCTTGCTTGCAGCTCCGCTTGCAGCTCCGCTTGCAGCTCCGCTGCGTAATCCGAAAAGCTATCAAGAATCCTCACAATCTCCTCCTGCACCTCAATAGGTGGAACAGGAATCATAATATTGGCAAATAGCTTTTTTGAGATATTAAAACCAATAACTCGCTCTAATTTGGACTTTGATTGAATATCAAGAAGTTGGGCGTTTGCCTA
>OJMO01001422.1_pt1 | contig 14881 bp, 13 predicted proteins | sample 1597241 | NCBI WGS metagenome assembly OJMO01 (sample SAMEA2452129, study PRJEB22498) | human gut metagenome | biome: human feces; feature: human gut; material: feces | place: Australia | collected 2012 | reverse complement strand
GGCTGGCTCCAGACCAGCACAAAGCTTGGCAACTTCCTTTTCGAATCCATCGTTATAGTACAAAAAAAGCATAGCTTTTGCTATGCTTTTCATGGTGGGCAGGGATGGATCACGACAAGCCGCGTCAGAAAAATAGTCCACTGGACTATTTTTACCTTCGCTTTGGCTGGCTCCAGACCAGCACAAAGCTTGGCAACTTCCTTTTCGAATCCATCGTTAAAGTACAAAAAAAGCATAGCTTTTGCTATGCTTTTCATGGTGGGCAGGGATGGATTCGAACCATCGTACTCAAATGAGAACAGATTTACAGTCTGCCGCCTTTAGCCACTCGGCCACCTACCCAAATATTAAAATAAAAAAAGTGGTGCTCCCTCAAGGATTTGAACCTTGGACCCACCGGTTATGAGCCGGTTGCTCTGACCAACTGAGCTAAGGGAGCATTTCCTTCGACGAAAATTAGTATACTAGATTTTTTATATTCTGTCAATAGAAATAATAAATTTTTTTTTATTTCTTAAAAAATATTGTAAAAAAATGTACCTTATGATATAAATATAGTAATGTTATTAATTAAAATAACAACATAAGATAAATTTTATACATAATAAGAAAGGGTGTTTTAGTATGAAAAATAAAAAATCACAATATTCAATATGGGCTCCAATAATTAGAAATAAAATAAAAAAAGAAGAGGAAATAAAAGGAAGAAAATTAGAAAAAGAAGAGCGTTCAAAATTAATAAAAAAAGAAAAAAGAAAATGTCGTGTTAGAGCAACATATACAGCTTTAATAGCAGCAATAGGAATTACAGCAGGTGCTACAACTATTAAATATTTAGAGGCACCAAAAGACAACAAAACAAAAGTTGAAGCACAAACAAAAACAGATGATAAAAGAAAAGATTTCTTAGAAAAAACAAAAGCAGATGTAATTATTACAATTGCACCGGAAGAAGAAAAACTTGAAGCAAAAGATATTTTAGCAGAACATGGTTATAATATTGATGATGATAAAATTGGTTGTATAAAAAGCAAACCACAATTTATAACAATAAATGAAAATCAAGAGTATGTTGACGATTATAAAGAAAATACAGAAGCAAGTGATTATATTACAGATAATAAAAGAATTGAAGATATGTACACTCTTATAAATAGAGATGATAACACTATAATAACAACATTAGGAAGAATTGATGATAAATATGTTAATATAGATGCAAAACAAGTAATGGTAAATGGTAAAGAATATTTTCAAGGTGAAAACGTTGTAGATGTTACTAAAGATGACCAAGGAAATGAAAAATCACAAGATGAACTAAAAAAAGTTTATGAAGGTTTAGAAAATAAATATAATCAAATAATAGAAAATCAAAAATCTAATGATGAGAGATAATTAAAGTAATAAAAGCTAAAAGCTCCTTCTATATTTATATAGGAGGAGTTTTGAATGGAGAAAAAATGCTAAAAGGTTTGAAAAGCTGTGAACTTTGTCCACACAGATGTAAGGTAAATAGATTAGAAGGAAAAATTGGTAGATGCAAAGCTGGAAAAAATGTAAAAATAGCATTAGCATCAGTACATGAGTTTGAAGAACCTTGTATAAGTGGTAAAAATGGTTCTGGAACAATATTTTTTTCTAACTGTAATTTATCTTGTAAGTTTTGTCAAAACTATGAAATAAGTGGCGAAGGTTATGGAAAAGAAATAACAATAGAAGAACTTGCAAATATATTTATAAAACAACAAGAAAAAGGTGTAAATAATATTAATTTAGTTACTCCAACAATGTATGTTTATCATATAATAGAAGCAATAAAAATTGCTAAAGAAAAAGGCTTGAAAATACCTATAATATATAATACAAATGGTTATGAAAATGTTGAAACAATAAAAATGTTAAAAGGTTATATAGATGTATATTTACCAGATTTTAAATATTATAATAATGAAATAGCAAAAAAATATTCTGGAATAGAAAACTACTATGAAATTACATCAAAAGCAATAAAAGAAATGATAAGCCAAGTTGGAAATCCTATATTTGATGAAAATGGAATAATACAAAAAGGTGTAATTATAAGACATTTAATATTGCCAAACTATATGCAAAATACAAAAAATGTGTTAAAGTATATCAAGGAAAATATAGGGAAAGATACTTATGTTAGTGTTATGGCACAATATTTCCCAACATATAAAGCAAAACAAGATGAAAAGCTAAATAGAAAAATAAATATAAAAGAATATAAAGAAATAGAAAAACATATATATATGTTAGGGCTAAATAATGGCTATATGCAAGATTTGGGCAAGCACGAAGAAGAATATGTGCCAAACTTTAAGGAGGAAAAATATGAAAGTACAATATAAAGATAAAGAAATTGAAATTGAAAAACCAGAAAGAGTAATCGATGTTTTGAAAGAAGAATGTACAAGCAATACAATAGCATGTATATGTAATAATGAAATAAAATCATTAAATCATGAAATAAAAATGGATTCTAAAATAGAACTTTTAGATATATCAAATGCAGATGGAATGAGAATTTATATAAGAGGGCTTTTATATATAATGTCAAAAGCATTTGAAGAATTATACCCACAAGCCGAAGTTGGTGTTGAATATCAACTTAGCAACTCCATGTTTTGTACTATTAAAAATATGGACATAACAGATGAACTGTTAGAGGAAGTTCACAAAAAAATGCAAGAAATAGTAGATAAAAATATTCCTATTATAAAAAAACAATTTACAAAACAAGAGGCAGAAGAAATTTATAAAAATGTAGATACAGTAAAAGGAAGACTTCAGTTAGAAAATAAAAGTAAGAAAAAATTCTCATTATATTATTGTGAAGATTATTTCAATTATTTTTATGGAGTAATGCCAATTTCAACAGGATATATGAAAATTTTTGAAATACAAAAATATAGCAATGGATTTTTAATAAGATATCCAAGTAAAAAGGATATAACAAAAGTTCCTGAATTTATAGATAATAAAAAATTATTACAAGCACTAGCAGATTATGAAAAAATACATAAGGTATTAAATATAGAAACATTAACAAAATTAAATAAAGCAATAAGAGATGGAAAAGCTAAAGATATAGTAATGCTAGATGAAGCATTACATGAAAAGAAAATATCAAGAATAGCAGATAGCATTGCAGAAAAGAAAGATGTAAAAATGGTATTAATTGCAGGGCCATCATCATCAGGAAAAACTACATTTGCACAAAGATTAGGTCTTCAATTACAATTAAATGGATTAAAACCAGTAACAATTTCTGTTGACAATTACTTTGTAGAAAGAGAACAAACACCAGTAGATAGCGACGGAAAATATGATTTTGAGGCAATAGAAGCGGTAGATATGAAACTATTAAATGAACATATAGAACGTTTATTAAATGGTGAAGAAGTGGAAATGCCAACATTTAATTTTACAACCGGAAGCAAAGAATATAAAGGAAATAAGATTAAATTAGGAAAAGATGATATTATAGTAATGGAAGGAATACACTGCTTAAATGATAGACTAACAGCACAAATTCCAAGAAATAAAAAGTTCAAAGTATATATAAGTGCATTAACAGTACTTAATATAGATGAATTTAATAGAATATCAACAACAGATTCAAGATTAATAAGAAGAATAGTTAGAGATTCAAACTTTAGAAGCTACTCTGCAATTCACACACTAAAAATGTGGAATTCTGTAAACAGAGGAGAATTAAAAAATATATTCCCATTTCAAGAGGAAGCAGATGCAATGTTTAATACATCTTTAATATATGAAATATGTGTACTAAAAAAATATGCACTTCCACAATTAGAAGCCATAGATAATAGAAGCATAGAATTTTCAGAGGCAAAAAGAATACGAGAATTTTTAAAATATTTTGAAGATATACCAGATGACTTAGTACCTACAAACTCTTTACTTAGAGAATTTATAGGCGGAGGAGATTTTAAATATTAGGAGAGAAAAATGCAAAGAAAATTTACAGAAATAGATGAAGAATTTATATGTGAAAACTGTGGTAAAAAAGTAAAAAAACTAGGATATTCATGTAGAAATCATTGCCCATATTGCCTACATTCAAAACATGTAGATATAAACCCAGGAGATAGACAAGAAGAATGCCACGGAGATTTAGAACCAGTTGGGATTGACATAGACAGTAAAAAAGGATATGTAATAGTATTCAAATGCAAAAAGTGCGGAAAAATAAGAAGAAATAAAGCGGCAAAAGATGATAATATGGACTTAATAATAAAATTGAGTGCAAAACAGTATTAAAAATATAGGGGTTGTTTTTATGAAAAAAAGTAAGAAGAAAGTCAAAAAAATAAATGGAAGAAAAGTTTTAATTATAATACTTTTAATAATAATAGTTTTAGTTGTAATTAAGATGTTAAACAAGAAAGATACTGTTCAGACTTCTCCAAGTATAAAAATAGAAGATAGTGAAGCACCACAACTAATTTTAAATGGAAACCAAAAAACAATAGTAGTAATAGGAAATGAATATAAAGAAGAAGGTGCAACAGCAACTGATAATATAGATGGAGATATTTCTTCTGAAATAAAAATTTCAGGAGATTTAGATACATCAAAAAAAGGAACATATGAAATTAAATATACTGTACAAGATAAGTCTGGAAATATTTCAGAAACTACAAAAGAAGTTGTAGTGTGTAATTCTTTAGGTTCAAAAGGATTACCTGTATTAATGTATCATTTTTTCTATGATAAAAACAATGGAAAGGCAAAAGATAATAACTGGATAGAAATATCAGATTTTGAAAAACAATTAAAATATTTAGCAGATAATAATTATTATTTTCCTACTTGGGAGGAGGTAGAAAAATATATAGATAATAAGCAAGAACTTCCAGAAAAAAGTATTGTAATAACAGTCGATGATGGAGATGCATCATTTTTTGAACTAGCAGTACCAGTATTAAACAAATATAATATAGATGCAACTTCTTTTGTAATAACAGGTTGGTATGGCTATAGAGCAGGAGAAACAAGAGAAAATGTTGTTTATGAATCTCATACAGATAGTATGCATGAATCAGGAGCAAATGGAAAGGGGCTAATGCTTTCATGGTCATATAACAACATATTAGAAGACTTAAAAAAATCTAGTGAAATACTAGGTGGATCAGATATTTTCTGCTATCCATTTGGACAGTATAATGAAACAGATATAAAAGCAGTAAAAGAAGCTGGCTATAAATTAGCTTTTACAACACAAGAAGGAAGAGTAAAAAAAGGTGCAAAAAAATATGAATTACCAAGAGTAAGAATTTCAAAAAATACAGAATTAGAGTATTTTAAAGAATTAGTAAAATAAAATCAAAGAGGTTAATTATGATAGATTTAACATAAAAAAATCCCCTAGCATAACTAGGGGATTTTTTTATAAATTTAAACTAGATGCAACATCTTTGTTCAATTAAATGCTCAATATATAATAATACATCTTTGGGTTCCTTGTTTGTTGTATCATATATTACATTAGAAACAGAAATATTTTTACAAAAATCTAATAATGAAGAATTATAATCTTCTATAAATTTTCGTGTAACAATGCGACCTTCTCCACCTCTACGAGCAATTGCTTCTTCAGCAGTTGTTGTTAAAATAATAGCAAGGTTAGGTAAAAAGTTTAATTCCTGAAAGAACTTAATATTTGCATCTAATTGTGTATGAGATAATTCACCTTTCTTAAAGTATAAATAATCCCAAAATAAAGTATCAATAATGCCACGATCAACAAGGACAATATCTACATTACTTTTTGTTGCAAGAAATATTTCCTGTGCAGTATGCAATTTCATCCATATTTGTGCTTCAACACTACCATTTGAAAGTTGCTTAGGTGTAATTTCAGCTGATTCGCGAACATATTGTACAATATATTCTTTCTTTGATAAAGAAAGAATAAGGTCTTTAATGACTGTAGTTTTTCCAGCTTCAGGAGTTCCTAAAACTTCAATAACATAAGGCCGTATAATCATACAAATCCCTCCTCCATCATAGAATAATAAAAGTTACATAAAGGCATTATATAACAGCAAATAAAAAATGTAAATAAAAAAAAGAAAAAAGTTGAATAGACATTATTTTTGATATATAATTCAATAAAAATATTATAGGAGGATAAATATGAATAGAAAAAAAGATAAAATTGAATATGCAATTTATTATGCGACTAAAGCACATAAAAATCAAAGAAGAAAAATTGAAGATATAGACATGATATTTCATCCTTACACAGTTGGAATGATTCTTCAAAGACATGGATGTGATGAAAATATTGTAGCAGCTGGAATATTACATGATGTTGTAGAAGATACTCCACATACATTTGAAGATATTGAAGAAGAGTTTGGAAAAGAGATAAGAGACTATGTATATGATTCATCAGAACCAGACAAATCATTAGAATGGGAAGATAGAAAAAAACATACAATAGAACATATAAAAAAGGCACCTTTAGGATCTAAATTAATTGTTGCTTGTGATAAAATAAGCAATTTAGAAGATATGGAAGATAGTATTAAGGAATATGGAGAAGAAAAAGCCTGGAGTGCATTAAAAAGAAATAAAGATAAGCAAAAATGGTATTACACAAGTGTTTATGAGAGTTGTATAAATGGTGTTGATAGTGAACATCCTATTTTTAAAAGATACAAAAGAGTTTTAGAAAGTTTATTTGATTATTAAAAAAGAAAATTAATTGTATTATTTGTTAATATAGTGTACAATAGCATATGAAAATTGTAGGGGCACGATGATTCCTGCCCTAATAACAATAAACAACCTAGGAGGAAAAAATGAGAATTTTAGAGGAAAAAGATAAAGAATTATATAAAAAATTTTTAGAAGGACATGAAAGATGCAATTTTCAACAATCTTTAGAATGGGGAAAAGTTAAATCTTTTTGGAAAAATGAAGTAGTTTTAGCCGAAGATAGCAATGGAAATATTATAGGATCTATAAGTGTTCTAATACGTAAAATTCCTATTTTTGGTTATTTAATGTATTCATCTCGTGGACCTGTATGTGATATTCATAATGTAGAAGTTTTAACTCAACTTACAGAAGGAATAAAATTATTAGCAAAAAAATATAAAGCTATGGTTATAAAAATAGAACCAGATATAAAAAGCGATGATAAAGAATTTAGAAGCATAGTTGAAACTTTAGGATATAAAGTTAAAGACGATGCAAAAGACTTTAGCGAGGAAATACAACCACGTTATGTTTTTAGATTGGATATGAGAGGAAAAACAGAAGACGAAATATTTGCTGGATTTCATTCAAAAACAAGATATAATGTACGTTTAGCAACAAGAAAAGGTGTTACTGTAAAAGATGGAACAAGAGAAGATTTAAAAGATTTCCATAAGATAATGATAGAAACTGGAGCAAGAGATGGATTTATAATACGTCCACTAGAATACTTTGAAAAAATGTATGATGAGCTTGGACCAGAACATATGAAAGTACTAATGGCATATTATGAAGGAAAACCAATTTCAGGGGTAATACCAATAATGTATGGAAATAAAACTTGGTATCTATATGGAGCAAGTAGTAATAAATATAGAAATGTAATGCCAAATTATTTGCTATATTGGGAAATGATAAAAATTTCAATAGCACGTGGAGACGATATGTTCGATTTACGTGGAGTACCTGGAATTGCAGACAATAGTAATGGACTATATAGATTTAAAAAAGGATTTGGAGCGGAATATACAGAATTTATAGGTGAGTTATATATACCGTTCAAACCATTAACATATAAGCTATATAAAATAGCAGAAAAAATATTTAGAAAAGTAAGATATATAAAAAGACTTGCAAAAAATAAAAAATAAATTAAAAAAGCTTGCATTATGTGCAAGCTTTATGTTATAATTACAAACGTTAATTAAACACATAAAGCTAGTTTAAGAAAAGTGCTTAAAAAATTTTAAGTCTTCTTAAATGTTAATACTTTATGGAAGAAATAAAAACTAAGAGGAGGAATTAAAAATGGCAGTAGTTGCAATGAAACAATTACTAGAAGCAGGTGTTCACTTTGGACATCAAACTAGAAGATGGGATCCTAGAATGGCTGAATACATATTCCAAGCTAGAAACGGAATCCACATTATCGATTTACAAAAAACATCTAAAAAATTAGATGAAGCTTACAGCTTTATGAGGGAACAAGCTGAGGAAGGTAAAACAGTTCTATTTGTTGGAACAAAAAAACAAGCACAAGAATGTATGAAAGAAGCTGCAGTTAAATGTGGTATGTTCTATGTAAACCAAAGATGGTTAGGTGGAATGCTTACAAACTTTAAAACAATTAAAGCTAGAGTTCAAAGACTAAAAGATTTAGAAGCTATGGAACAAGATGGAACATTCGATGTATTACCTAAAAAAGAAGTTATAAACTTAAAAAAGGAAATGGAAAAATTAGAAAAAAATCTAGGTGGAATTAAAGAAATGGAAAATACACCAGATATAATTTTCTTAGTAGATCCTAAAAAAGAAGCAACAGCAATAGCTGAAGCTAAAAAATTAAATATACCAGTTGTTGGTTTAGTAGATACAAACTGTAATCCAGAAGATTTAGATTACCCAATTCCTGGAAATGATGATGCTATAAGAGCTGTTAAATTAATAGCAGATGTTATGGCAAATGCAATAATAGAAGGAAAACAAGGAGAAACTTTTGAAGATGCACAAGAAGTTGCCGAAGAAGTTTCAGAAAATGCAGAAAAAAGTATAGAAGAAGTTGTTGAAGAAACAACAGAAGAATAATATATGTAGGGGTTGGCGTCCCGACAACCCAAGAAAATAATAAATTATGGCGGACAAAAAATGTCCGCCTTTTTATATAAAAGGAGGAATTAATAAATGATAACAGCAAGCCAAGTTAAAGAATTAAGAGAAATTACAGGTGCAGGAATGATGGACTGTAAAAAAGTATTAACAGAAACAGATGGAGATATGGAAAAAGCTATGGAATTACTTCGTGAAAGAGGAATAGCAAAAGCTGCAAAAAAATCTGATAGAGTAGCTGCAGAAGGATTAGTAGATTGCTACATTTCAGAAGACGGAAAAGTTGGAGCAATAGTAGAAGTAAATTCAGAAACAGACTTCGTTGGACAAAATGAAGAATTCAAAACATTTGTTATGGATGTTGCAAAACAAGTTGCAGAAAAAAATCCTGCTAACGTAGAAGAACTACTAGCACAAGAATCAATAACAGAAGCTGGAAAAACAGTACAAGAAGTTTTAACAGACAAAATAGCTAAAATAGGTGAAAACATGAATATTCGTAGATTCGAAAGATTTGAATCTACAGGATTAGTAGAAAAATACATCCATGGAGATGGAAAAATAGCTGTATTAGTTGATTTTGCTAAAGGAGATAAAGCAATTGCAAAAGACGTTTGTATGCAAATTGCAGCAGCAAAACCAGAATACTTAAAAAGAGAAGATGTACCAGCTGAAAGAGTAGAAAAAGAAATGGAAATACTAAAAGCACAAGCTATGAATGAAGGAAAACCAGCAGAAATAGCAGAAAAAATGGTACAAGGAAGACTTGGAAAATTCTATGGAGAAATATGCCTAGTAGAGCAAGACTTTGTAAAAGATTCAGACAAAAAAGTATCTAAAGTATTAGAAGAAAACAATGCAGAAATAGTAAGATTTGCAAGATTCGAAAAAGGTGAAGGAATAGAGAAAAAAGAAGAAAACTTTGCAGAAGAAGTTGCAAATCAATTAAAATAAAAATTAAAATAGCGGTAATAACACCGCTATTTTTTATACAGAAAATTTCTATTTACAATTGACAAAAACATATTTTTAATAGATAATATAACAAGAATAAAAATGGAGTTACAAAAGAAAAGCAAGAGATATTCTTGCTTTAAACTTACAAAGGAGGAAATTTGAATATGTATGTTTTTAACAGAATTACTGTTAATCCACAATTACCAAAAGAAATAAGTAAATTATCTGAGATTGCCAACAATTTATGGTGGTCTTGGAATACAGATTATTTAAAACTTTTAAAACAAATAGATAGAGATTTATGGGAAAATGTTGGAAAAAATCCTGTAAAATTCTTAAAGTTAGTATCTCAAGAAAGACTTGAAAAAGCTTCACAAAACCAAGAATTTTTGAAACACTATAATATAGTGGCAAACAATTTTGAAAATTATATGAATAGCAAAAATACTTGGTTTTCAAAAAATTATCCTAAAAATGAAAATGATTTAATAGCATATTTTTCAGCTGAATATGGTTTAGATGAAACTATTCCAATATATTCAGGTGGACTTGGAATTTTATCTGGTGACCATCTTAAATCTGCAAGTGATTTAGGGCTTCCTTTTGTTGCAGTTGGAATGTTATACAAAGAGGGATATTTCATTCAAAAACTAAGCAAATATGGAGAACAAGAAAATAACTATGTTAAAGCAGATTTAAATAATTTACCAATAGAAGCTGTTAAAGATTCTGAAGGAAAAGATTTAAAAATTACTGTAGATTATCCAGAAAGAAAACTATATTTAAAAGTTTGGAAGATAAATGTTGGAAGAATTAAATTATATTTAATGGATTCAGACATAGATGAAAATTCTGAAGAAGATAAAAAAGTTACACTTCAATTATATGGTGGAGACCAAGATATGAGAATAAAACAAGAAATTGTTTTGGGAATGGGTGGTGTTAAACTTTTAAAAACTTTAGGTTTAAACCCAACAGTTTATCATATGAATGAAGGACATTCTTCTTTCTTAACCTTAGAATTAATAAAAGACTTAATGGAAGAAAAGAAAATATCTTTTGAAATGGCAAAGGATATTACAACATCAAAAACAGTATTTACAACACATACACCAGTTCCAGCAGGAAACGATATATTCCCATTAGATTTAGTAGAAAAATATTTTAAAGATTTTTGGCCTAAAATAGGACTAAGTAGAGAAGAATTTTTAAAACTAGGAATGAAACCAACAGAAAAATTAGACAATGGTTTTAATATGGGAATTTTAGCATTGAAAAATGCAGGAAAGAAAAATGGAGTAAGTAAACTACATGGTGCAGTTTCTAGAGAACTATTTGGAGAAGTGTGGCCTAATATTGCTGCAAACGAATCTCCAATAGGATATGTAACAAACGGTATACACACATGTTCATGGCTTGCACAAAATTTAAAAGAATTATATAACGAGTATTTAATACCATATTGGCAAGATAATATGCAAAAAGATGATGTATGGAAACAAATAAAAGATATTCCAAACGAAAGATTATGGAATGAACATCAAGCTAGAAAAATGAAAATGTTGAAAATGGTAAAAGAGAACACAACAGAAAGATTAAAAAGAGTTGGAATTCCATACGAAGAAATAAAAGAAATAACTTCAAAAATAAATCCAAATGCTTTAACAATAGGATTTGCCAGAAGATTTGCAACTTATAAAAGAGCAACTTTAATTTTTAAAGATTTGGAAAGAATAACTCAAATATTAAATGATAGCGAAAGACCAATACAACTTATATTTGCAGGAAAAGCACATCCTTTAGATAAAGTAGGACAAGATTTAATAAAATATATAAATGAACTTGCAATGAAACCACAATTTAAAGGAAAAATATTTGTATTAGAAAATTACAATATTGGAATGTCTCGTTATTTAATAAGTGGTTGTGATGTATGGCTTAATAACCCACGTAGACCAATGGAAGCTTCTGGAACAAGTGGACAAAAAGCTTCTGTAAATGGTGTTATAAACTTTAGTGTTTTAGATGGATGGTGGGCTGAAGGTTATGACCAAACTAATGGATGGACAATTGGAACAAATGCAGAATTTACATCTTATGAAGAACAAGATTTAGCAGATAGTGAAAGCTTATATAACACGTTAGAAAATAAAATAATTCCATTGTATTATGAAAATAGAGAAGAAAATATACCAAATAACTGGGTAGAAATAATGAAAAATTCTATTATTACAACAGGTGGAAAATATAGTACGCAAAGAATGGTAATAGATTACACAAATAAAATGTATATACCTTTATGTAACTTATATAATACATATTATTCAAATTTGGAAAGTGTGGCAGAATATAGCCAGTGGAAATCTGAATTAAATAATTCTTGGAATGATATAGAAATAAAACAATTAAATAATTTATCTGATATATCAATGGATGCAGGAAATAAAATAAACGTAGAGTGTGAAGTAAAACTTCCAAATATAAAGGTTGAAAATATAGAAGCACAAGTATACTATGGAAAAATTGCTGAAAATGGAATGGTAGACAATATAGAAATAATACCAATGAAATTAAAAGCAAAAAATGAAACAGAAAAAGTATATACATTTGAGGCAAAAATAGAATTAACAACAGGTGGCGATTATGGTTACACATTCAGAGTAATGCCAAAACATGAAATGCTATTAGAAAGTAGTGATTTAAACTTAATAAAATGGATTACAAAATAAAGTAAAGGCGACATTAGTCGTCTTTTTATATAAGGTATTTGACAATACATACAAAAATGTTGTAGAATTTTAGGAGTTTTTATAATAAAAAGAGGTAAAAAATGTTGAATCAATTTTCAAGAACAGAATTATTAATAGGAAAAGAAGGAATAGAAAAATTAAAAAACTCAAAAGTTGCAATATTTGGAATAGGTGGAGTAGGTTCATTTGTTGTAGAAGGATTGGTAAGAGCAGGAGTCGAAAATTTTGTATTAATAGATGATGACAAAATATGTTTAACAAATTTAAATAGACAAATAATTGCTACAAGAAAAACAATAGGTAAATACAAAGCGGATGTAGCAAAAGAAAGAATACTAGAAATAAATCCAAATGCAAATGTAGAAGTATACAAAGAATTTTATATGCCAGATTCTAAAACAAATATAATAAACAAAGAATTATCATATGTAGTGGATTGTGTAGATACAGTAACTGCAAAAATAGGGATAATAATGCAGGCAAAAAAAGAAAACATACCTGTAATATCATCAATGGGAACAGGAAATAAACTAGACCCAACAAAATTTGAAATAACAGATATATACAAAACAAATATATGTCCACTTGCAAAAGTAATGAGAAAAGAATTAAGAAAAAGAAATATAGAGAGTTTGAAAGTTATATATTCAGAGGAAGAACCAATAAAACCAGACGATACAAGTAGTAGCAGTTGTAAAACAAATTGCATATGTCCACCAGGAACAAAAAGAAAATGTACAATAAGAAACCAAGTACCAGGAAGTATATCATTTGTACCATCTGTTGCAGGATTAATGATAGCAGGGGAAATAGTTAAAGATATAATTTACGGAAAAGTCTAATGTAGACTTTTCCGTTTTCTTTCTTCACGATTGTTACTCGTCTTTAATTCGAATTATCTCAGTTTCATACCTGTTATTATTATCTCTCATTACTCTACTTCATTTACTTTCCAAATTCCATTTTTTGTAGAGCCTACTCTTTCAATAATGCCTTTTTCTTTTAGCGTTTTTATATTGTACGATATACCATCTCTTGTTAAATTAAGTGCTTTAGCCATTTCAACCTGTGTAATACCTGGATTTTTCTTAATTAAATTTATTATTTTTTCTTGTGTAGTTTTCTGTGTAGTTTCTTGTGTAGTTTCTTGTTGATTTAAAATCATTCCATCTACAGCTTCATCTATAATTTTAAGCATAAACTCAATAAATTCGTTTGAATTTCCTGCATTATTACAATTTTGAATAGCTGTATAATATTCTTCTTGATGTTTTCTTATTATACTTTCTATTGGAATATATTTAAATAAATTTTTCCAATGTGCAAGTATTGCTGTTTGCCATAGTCTAGCAGTTCTTCCGTTTCCATCCGAAAAAGGGTGTATAAATACAAATTCATAATGAAATATAGAGGATAAAATTAACGGATTAACATTTTCTTTTACTTCGTTCATCCAACTAAACAAATTATCCATTAATGTTGGAACCATTCTATGAGGTGGAGCCATAAATATTTGAACATCTCCATCATAAACAGCCTCTCCATGATTTCTAAACTTTCCACTATCATCTTCAATAGCAAAAGTTAATATTCCTTGTATCTTTTTTAAATCTTCTACTGAATATGGATTTATATTATCAATTTCTTCATAGGCTTTATATGCGTTTTTAACTTCTTGAATGTCTTTTTGTTCTCCAATAACTGCTTTTCCATTTATTACTGCTTCAACTTGAAACAATGATAATTGGTTATTTTCAATAGCTAAAGAAGAATGTATTGACTTTATTCTTGTTTTTCTTCTTAACTCTGGAAATCTATTTAAACGTTCAAAATAATTAGCTTCTCCAATTTTTTCCATTATAGTTGCTGCTAGGTTTAGCATTTTATCAGTAATTGTATAAGGTGGGTAATTTATTTCCATTTGAAACCTCCAATTCCTATATGTATTATAACACAAACATATTTATTATAATACTATCTATTAGTTATTTTCTACTAACCATTTATAAACTTCTTCTGTAAGTTTATTTTTTTTCATTTTAGTAATTTTATCTTTAGATTCTTTTTTCCATTGTTCAAAACCTTTTTGAATTTTTGCTAATTTATTTTCTTCATCTTTCAAATCTTCATTTCCGTTCCAATTATATACAAAATCCACACATTTTCTTAAACTTACATAGAAAATTGAAAAATGTTAGGAAAATCTGTATTTTTTATAAATTAAAACCTCAAGCATATCTTACGAACTGCTTGAGGTTCTAATGGTGCAGATGGCCGGAATCGAACCGGCACGGGTTATTCAACCGCAGGAT
>OJMO01001420.1_pt1 | contig 14896 bp, 9 predicted proteins | sample 1597241 | NCBI WGS metagenome assembly OJMO01 (sample SAMEA2452129, study PRJEB22498) | human gut metagenome | biome: human feces; feature: human gut; material: feces | place: Australia | collected 2012 | reverse complement strand
GGCAAAAGCTTTCAAGTACCAGGCAATTTACAAAGCTTTTGCCCTTACAGGGCGCATTGTTGACTGCCATTATACCCAGGGCGATGCCCTGGGCTAAGAGCTTTTGGGCCTTCAGCCCGTACTTGAACCACGTGCGATAGTTCAGTAAATTATTAATTGTAAATTTTAAAATAGATGATTTCAGTAGAAGGACTGAAAGTAGAGTTTGGCGTTAAGCCTCTCTTTCATGATGTAAGTTTCGTCATCAACGACCGCGACCGCATTGCCCTGGTGGGTAAGAATGGTGCGGGAAAATCTACTATGCTCAAGATTCTCTGCGGTTTGCAGAAACCTACTGCTGGCGTTGTGGCTATTCCTAACGAAACCACTATCGGCTATCTGCCACAGGTGATGAAACTGCAGGACGATACGACCGTGAAAGAGGAAACCCGCAAGGCTTTCGCCCATAATACCGAGATGAAGGCGCGTCTGGACAAGATGCAGCAGGAAATGGCCGACCGCACCGACTATGAGAGCGAAAGCTATGCTCAGCTCGTAGAGAAGTTTACCCAGGAACATGAACGCTACATGATGATGGGTGGCGAAAACTATGAGGCTGAGATAGAGCGCACCTTAAGCGGTCTTGGCTTTACGCGCGATGATTTCGAGCGCCCAACCAAGGAATTTTCCGGCGGTTGGCGAATGCGTATCGAACTTGCCAAGATTCTGTTGCAGAAGCCTGATGTCCTGCTCCTCGATGAGCCTACCAACCACCTTGATATTGAAAGTATCCAGTGGTTGGAGCAGTTCCTGGCGCAGAGTGCAAAGGCTGTGGTTCTGGTGAGCCACGACCGTGCATTCATCAACAATGTAACTAACCGTACCCTCGAAATTACTTGCGGAAGGGTAGAAGACTATAAGGTGAAATACGATGAGTATGTGGTGTTGCGTGCCGAACGCCGCGAGCAGCAGCTCCGTGCTTACGAAAACCAGCAGAAGGAAATTGCCGACATCAAGGATTTCATCGAGCGATTCCGCTACAAGCCTACCAAGGCGGTTCAGGTGCAGAGCAGAATCAAGCAGCTCGAGAAAATCGTGCCTATCGAGGTGGATGAGGTTGACAACAAGCAGATGCACCTCAAATTCCCTCCTTGTCTCAGAAGTGGCGATTATCCTATCATCTGCGATGAGGTGCGTAAAGATTACGGCGCACACACCGTCTTCGACCATGTTACCTTTACCATCAAGCGTGGCGAGAAGGTGGCTTTCGTCGGTAAGAACGGCGAGGGTAAGTCTACCCTGGTAAAATGTATCATGGGTGAGATTCCTTTCACCGGAACGCTCAAGATTGGTCATAATGTGCAGATTGGTTATTTCGCCCAGAATCAGGCACAGCTCTTGGATGAGAATCTTACCATCTTCCAGACTATCGACAATGTGGCAACAGGCGAAATGCGTCTGAAGGTGAACGATCTCCTGGGCGCCTTCATGTTTGGCGGCGAGACTTCAGAGAAGTTTGTCAAGGTTCTGAGTGGAGGAGAACGCAGCCGACTGGCGATGATCAAGCTCCTGCTCGAACCGGTGAATCTTCTCATTCTCGATGAGCCTACCAATCACCTCGACATGCAGTCGAAGGATGTGCTGAAAGAAGCCATCAAGGCTTTCGATGGAACAGCCATCATCGTGAGCCACGACCGTGAATTCCTCGATGGTCTGGTTGATAAGGTCTATGAGTTTGGCGGCGGCAAGGTTCGTGAGCATCTCGGTGGTATTTACGATTATCTCCGTGCCCATAATGCCGAGAACATCAATCAGGCTCTTGCCAACCAGAGCATGGCTTCTGCCGGTTCGCCTTCTGCCAATACTTCCGGCTCTTCTGTCGCATCAGGTTCTACAGCCGACAGTCTTGCCTCTGCCACATCCGGCAAGCAGAGCTACGCTGAACATAAGGAACAGCAGAAGAAGATCCGTAAGGCTGAGAAAGCCGTGAAGGAATGTGAGGCGAAGATAGAGAAGCTGGAAGCGAGAAAGAAGGAGATTGATGAACTCCTGATGAAACCGGAAAATGCAACCAACATGGAACTCGTGACCGAATACACCGAGCTCATGAAGAGTCTCGATGAGGAGAACGAGCGCTGGATGCTCCTTTCGGAAGAACTGGAAGAAGTTTCGAAATAATAATAACATTAATATATAAAAGAGAAGAAAATGAAAATGAGAATGATCTTACCGATGATGCTGATCGCAGCTCTGCCATTAGGCGCTGATGCTCAGAATAAATCGGGTCTTGTCATGAGCAATCTCGACCAGACAGTGAAGCCAGCAGACAGTTTCTATCAGTTTGCTACAGGCGGATGGCAGAAGAACAATCCTCTTCCTGCCGCTTACAGCCGTTATGGCAGTTTTGACCGGCTGGCTGAGAACAACAACAAGCGCATCAACACCATTCTTTCTGAACTCCAGAAGAAGACTTACAAGGCTGGAACCATTGAGCAGAAATTGTCTGATTTCTACAAACTCTCTATGGATGTTGACAGCCGCAACAAGGCTGGAATCGCTCCAGTAAAGCCTCTGTTGGATGAGATTGAAGCTGCCAAGACCAAGGAAGAGCTTCAGAAGCTTCAGGTTAAGTATGCATGGATGGGTCTCGGTTTGGGCTATGTCTCAGGTTTCGATGCCGATGAGAAGAACGTAACCATGAACATCTACATCCTGATGCAGGGCGGTCTTACTCTCGGTGCCAAGGATTATTACCTCAACAACGATGCTGCAACTGTAGCTATCCGTGAGGCTTATAAGACTTACCTCAGCAAGATGTTCCAGCTCTACGGTTTCTCTGCTGATGAAGCTGCCAAGAAGGCTTCTGCCGTATTCCTTCACGAAACAACGCTCGCTACTTTCTCAAAGAGCCGTACCGAACTTCGTGATCCTCAGGCCAACTACAACAAGATGACCTTGGCAGAATTCAAGGAGAATTATCCTAACATTCCTCTTGAGGCACTTGCCAACGCCGAAGGAATCAAGAGCGAAAATCTCAAGGAGATGATCGTAGGTCAGCCTGCTTTCTTCGCCGGTTATGACAAGGTGGCAGCTGCAGAATGTGCAGGCACATTGAAGGCTTTGATGGAGTGGGACATCATTAATAGTTCTGCTTCTTACCTCAGCGATGAGATTCGCGAAGCCCGTTTCGAATTCTTCGGCAAGACTATGAGTGGACGTAAGGAGGATTATCCTCTTTGGAAGCGCGCTACTACTCAGGTAGAGGCTCAGTTGGGCGAGGCGCTCGGTCGCATCTACTGCAAGCGCTATTTCCCAGAAAGCTCTAAGAAGATGATGGAGACACTCGTAAAGAATCTTCAGATCAGCCTCGGTCAGCGTATCGATGCTCAGACCTGGATGAGCGATGTAACAAAGAAAGCTGCTCACAACAAGCTCGACAAGTTCTATGTAAAGATTGGTTATCCTAACAAGTGGACTGATTTCAGCAAGCTCAGCATCGACCCATCTAAGAGCTATTATGAGAACGTATTGGCTTGCCGCAAGTTTGCCAACGATAAGGAGATTGCAAAGAAGGCAGGAAAGCCAGTAGATAAGGATGAGTGGTACATGACTCCTCAGACTGTGAACGCTTACTATAATCCTACTACCAATGAAATCTGCTTCCCAGCCGGTATTCTCCAGTATCCTTTCTTCGATCCTAAGGCTGATGCAGCATTCAACTATGGTGCTATCGGCGTAGTAATCGGCCATGAGATGACTCACGGATTCGATGATCAGGGTCGTCAGTATGATGCTAGCGGTAATCTGAAGGACTGGTGGACTGCAGCTGATGCAGAAGGTTTCAACAAGCGTGCTGATATGTATGCTGATTTCTTCAGCAACATCAAGGTATTGCCTGATCTGAATGCCAACGGCCGTTTCACCCTCGGCGAGAACCTTGCCGACCATGGTGGTTTGATGGTTTCATACAATGCCTTCAAGAATGCTACAGCTAAGAAGCCATTGAAGAACAAGGATGGTTTCACTCCTGACCAGCGTTTCTTCCTTGCCTATGCAGGTGTTTGGGGACAGAACATTACTGATAAGGAAATCCGCAACCGCGTAAAGGATGATCCTCATTCTCTCGGCAAGTGGCGTGTTGATGGTGCGCTTCCTCACATCGATGCATGGTATGAGGCATTTGGTGTAAAGCAGGGCGATAAGCTGTTCATTCCTAAGAACCAGCGCCTGGAGCTTTGGTAATTCTCGGAAGGAAGTTTTTCCGAATAGAATTTTTCGGGAATGGTTTCCCCGAATAGATAGAAAAAATAAAGTCCTGATGTTTCGTTTGTTTGAAACATCAGGACTTTTTGTTTTATGCTTGAAATATTTTTTGATAAGAAAACAATAGAATAGGGGTTATTGTTTCTTCTCCAGTTCCTGAAGATTTTCCATCTTCTTAGATTCCAGGAATTCGTAAATGCCGCAGAGATGTTCGCGGACGCGACCATGACCGAACTCATAAACCTTGCTGACAAGACCATCGAGGAAATCACGGTCGTGACTAACCACGATGAGCGTTCCGTCGAAATCGAGCAAGGCCTGTTTCAGCACATCCTTTGTCTTCAGGTCGAGGTGGTTGGTAGGCTCATCGAGAATCAGCAGATTCACCGGCTCCAGCAGCAACTTGAGAATGGCAAGGCGGGTGCGCTCACCTCCCGACAAAACTTTCACCTTCTTGGTAGAATCCTCTCCGCCAAACATGAATGCTCCCAGTAAATCGCGTATCTTGTTACGGATTTCACCTTTGGCAACATCATCAATGGTCTGGAATACGGTAAGTTCGCCATCGAGCAGAGAAGCCTGGTTCTGGGCGAAATAACCTATCTGCACATTATGTCCCAATTCCAACTTTCCTTCGTTCTGAAGCTGACCCATGATACATTTCACAAGCGTTGACTTACCCTCTCCGTTTCTTCCCACGAAGGCAATCTTGTCGCCTCTTTCTACGGTAAGATTCACGCCGCTGAAAATCTTCTTGTCGTCAAACGACATCGCCACATCGCTCATCTGAACCGGATAAGCACCGCTTCGTGGACTCGGCGGGAACTTGAGTCGAAGGCGACTTGTATCTTCTTCATCCACTTCGATAAGTTCCAGTTTCTCTAGCATCTTCACGCGGCTCTGCACCTGGAAGGTTTTAGAATAAGTGCCTTTGAAGCGTTCTATAAAGTCCTTGGTTTCAGCAATCATCTTCTGCTGTTCCTCATATTTCTTCATCTGCTGTTCGCGGCGTTCCTTGCGCAGTTCCAAATATTGGCTGTAAGTGGCTTTGTAGTCGTAGATGCGGCCCATGGTTACTTCGATGGTTCTTGTTGTAATGTCGTCAACGAATTTTCGGTCGTGGCTGATGACAACTACTGCTTTCGAACTGTTGATGATGAAGTCTTCGAGCCAGCCGATAGATTCAATGTCGAGATGATTGGTTGGCTCATCAAGCAGCAGTACGTCTGGTGATTTCAAGAGCAGTTTTGCCAGCTCTATTCTCATTCTCCATCCTCCCGAAAACTCGCTTGTAGGGCGGTTGAAATCAGAGCGCTCGAAACCGAGACCGAGCAGCGTCTTCTCTACATCTTCCTCGAAATGAGTCATGTCGATGGCGTAGAATTTCTCTGAGAGAGAGGATACTTTCTCAATGAGCTGCATGTAATCATCGCTGTCGTAATCGGTACGGGTGGTGAGCTCGTTGTTGATGCGGTCAATCTCAGCCTGCATTTCGTGCAGATGGGCAAACGCCTGACAGGTTTCCTCGAATACGGTTCTGCCGTCTTCGGTCATCAGATGCTGAGGCAGATAGGCGATGACGCAATCCTTGGGAGCGGAAACGGTGCCACGAGTAGCTTTTCTCACACCGGCGATGATCTTAAGCAATGTGCTCTTTCCTGCGCCATTCTTTCCCATCAGGGCTATACGGTCCTTCTCGTTGATCTGGAAGGAAATGTCTTTGAATAGGGTGGTGCCGCCAAATTCTACGGTCAATCCATCAACTGTAATCATATTATTTTCTTCTTGTTCAAATTTTTGTTTCTTTAAGCAACTCCCCAGAATGCCCCGTTCCTGCCGTTTTCGGGGTCTTCATTGATGACCAGCGCCTGCCATCATTTATGACCCGTGTTGGTCTTAAGAGAAGACCCGAGCAAGGCACAAAAGGCTGTTCTTTCGATTGCCGGTGCAAAGATACAACATTTTCGGGCAGAATGCAAGCTTTCCCCCTGACTTTCTATGTGAGAAAAGCTATAAGTAGCTGTAATACAATAAGTTCTATTGTTTTTTTATCTGAACTTTATTGCAGAAACAATGAAAAAGCAAGAAAAGACTCGGAAGTAGCTGAAGAAATGAAAAGGGGTCATTTGGTGTCAATGTCATTTAGGGTCATTTGAAAAAGTAAATGTCACTTTCACTGCTATAGTATATATAAATATTTATTTATATATATCTATAGTGACTTTTTAACTCTCGGAAAACATAATGACCCTAAATGACTTTGACCTAATGACCCACTAAATGTAATGCTTGAATGGGTTGTTTGCTAGAGTATGTGATAGTTCTAAATTGCTTGTGTATGAGGTAATTATGAAAGTTTATATCAGTTGTACTTCATTTGTATGCGTATAATAATAATCTACATTCTCTGATGTGAAATACTGCACATTACGCCGCTCTAGTGTTCATTTTTTATATCCACAATTCATTGTATTTGTCAAAAATACCTACCTTTGGAGCATGATTTCACGTCCGAGGAGGGGCATTTTTTGCCCATACTAGAGGGGGTAAAACATCTTCCTAACCTCCATATTTTGCATTTTTCCGTTAAATAACGTGATAAAATTCTTGGGTTTGCCAACTTTTTATTATCTTTGCTAGCAATTAACAAATTATTGACGTAGCAATAGTCCGGAAAGCTAGAAACTACATAATAACAGTACTAAGATGAAAAGGTGTAACTTCTTGACGTACAAAGCTTTAGGGGGGGTAATTTTGCTCAGGCAAAGTTAGCCCAATATCATCATGTTCTTATCCGCAGGCGAATATTATCTTATTTTTATATGATAATAGTCGCTTTTTTTATGCTTTCTTCCACCGCCTGTTCTAGCGACGAAGAAACAGAAAAATCAGAGGCTTTTGATTACGAAACCACATTTTTAGCCCACGAATGGCAGATTTCAGCCCTTTATCAGCGCGTTGGAAGTATCTTTATCGACGTAAAAGAGGCTCCTTTGTTCTGCCGTTTCACCTCAGACGCTATTTCTTTCTCCGAAACGACGGAAGTGAACCACTTCGACGAAGGCGGTAAAATAACCCAAACTACCACCGAAAACGTTGCTTGCGGTAATTACACCTATTTAATAAAGGAGAACAAAATACAGATAGATAATCAGATATTCACCATTACGGACAACAACGGGACCCTCGTTCTGCAGAATGAGGACTGGAAGCTTGTGCTCGTAGAAAAATAAACATATTATGGCTAAGAAACAAGATACAATCAGCATTGGTTTTGAAGAGAAAATATGGAAGGCTGCCGATATTCTGAGAGGCAACATTGACGCCGCTCAGTATAAAGGAGTTGTACTTGAACTTATCTTTCTGAAATACATCAGCGACCGCTTCGACCAGAAGTTTCAGGAGCTGCAGGGCGACGAATACGCCGACCCGGAAGATAAGGACGAATACACCGCCGAGAACATCTTCTTCGTGCCTGCTGAAGCCCGATGGAGCAAGATTAGTGCAGCTGCCCGCACACCAGAAATTGGCATTGTGATAGATGAAGCGTTGGTAGCGATAGAACGTGAAAACGAAAGACTGAAGGGTATTCTGACCAAAAACTTCGCTCGTCCGGAACTTGACAAGCGCCGTCTCGGCGATGTTGTAGAGCTCTTTACGAATATTGAAATGCAAGATGCAAGTGAGGAAAATGACGTGTTGGGTAGAACTTATGAATACTGCCTTCAGAAGTTTGCTTCACTTGAAGGTAAAAATGCTGGCGAGTTCTATACGCCTTCCTGCATTGTCCGCACGCTGGTAGAGATTCTGGAACCTTATGAGGGTAGAGTCTTTGACCCTTGCTGTGGTTCGGGCGGTATGTTTGTGCAAAGCGCCAAGTTCATCAAGCGTCATCAGGGTAATCTTCGCAAGATTAGTATCTATGGACAGGAAAGCAACCCTGAGACATGGAAGATTGCGCACATGAACCTTGCCATCCATGGTTTGGAAGCGAATCTGGGTAGTGTATATGCTGACAGTTTCTTCGATGATCAGCACCCTACATTGAAGGCAGATTTTGTTCTTGCCAATCCTCCTTTTAATAAAAATGAATGGGGACAGAGTGCGCTTCAGGAAGATGTGCGCTGGCAGTATGGTTTGCCACCAGCTGGCAACGCCAACTTTGCGTGGATGCAGCACATGATTCACCATCTGGCACCTAACGGAAAGATTGGTTTGGTGCTGGCGAATGGTGCGCTTTCGAGTCAGAGTGGCGGCGAGGGACTGATTCGCCAAGCCATCATCGAAGCCGACCTGGTAGAGGGGATCGTGGCTTTGCCTTCGCAGCTGTTCTACAGTACGGGTATTCCTGTAAGTCTTTGGTTTATCAGTCGCAACAAGGCGCAGAAGGGCAAGACCGTGTTTATCGACGCCCGCAATCTGGGCACGATGGTTACTCGCAAATTGCGTGAACTGATGCCTGATACGGATATTAAAAAAATCTCTGACACCTTCCATGCGTTCCAGCAGGGAACCCTGGAGGATGAAAAGGGCTTCTGTGCCGTATGCACCACTGAGCAGATTGCTGCTCAGGACTTCATCCTGACTCCTGGCAGATACGTAGGAATCGCCGAAGACGAAGGCGACGGAGTGCCTTTCGAGGAGAAAATGACGAATCTTATCGGTGAGCTGAAACAGCTGTTTGAGGAAAGCAAGAAGCAGGAAGAAGAGATTAGATTGCAGTTGAAGAAAATTGGATGGGAGGTGTAAGAGTATGGAGTGGAAAGAAGTTGATATTTGCCAACTTTGTGATTCGGTTTCTGAAACCTATAAGGGTAATGCATCAGAGGTTGTTTTAATAAACACTTCTGATGTTCTTGATGGAAAATGTTTGAATCATGAATACGTTCCGAATAAGAAGTTAAAGGGTCAGTTTAAAAAGACTTTCCGAAAAGGAGATATTCTTTATAGCGAAATACGTCCTGCGAACAAAAGATTTTGTTTTGTGGATTTTGAGCCTAAAGATTATATAGCTTCAACCAAATTGATGGTATTAAGGGCACATGAAGATGTAGACCCACAATATTTATATCAGATTTTGAGAAGTAATGATACTTTGGCGCAATTGCAAATGCTTGCAGAATCACGTTCGGGGACTTTCCCTCAAATTACATATTCTGAGCTTTCTAACATAATGGTTAGTTTGCCTTCTCAAAAGGCACAAAAAAATATAGTTTCCATCCTTTCTTCTCTCGACCGGAAGATAGAGTTGAACAACAAGATCAATGCTGATTTGGAGGAGATGGCGCAGGCTATTTTCAAGAATTGGTTCGTTGACTTTGAGCCTTTCAAGGATGGTAAGTTCGTGGATAGTGAATTGGGAATGATTCCGGAAGGATGGAAAGTAGGATGTTTGGGAGATATTGCGGAAATAACAAGCGGCAAAAGACCTCCGAAAAAGTCGAAGGATAAGACCAAAGAATTGTTTATTCCATTAATTGGTGCTTCAGATATAATGGGTTTTACATCTGATGTTTTATATGAAAGACCTATACTTGTTATTGGTAGAGTTGGAACACATGGTGTTGTACAACGTTTCCAAGAAAAGTGCTGGCCATCTGACAATACGCTGGTAATTGAAAGTAGTTATTATAATTACGTTTATCAGTTGTTGAAAGGAATTGATTATTCAGCAATAAATAGAGGTTCGACTCAGCCATTGATTACACAAACTGACGTAAAGAACACAGATGTTATAATTGCTCCGGAGAATGTTTTGAAAGAATATGAAAGTATAACTTCAACATTATTTAGTAAACATAGAGCAAACATCAAGGAGAACTCCCGCCTCTCCCTTCTCCGTGACACTCTTCTCCCTCGCTTAATGTCAGGCGAGCTGGAAGTCCCGGAATAAGAAGAGCTACGAAAGAAAATAACGAGAAAGAAAATATAAAATATTAACATTATGGCAGACGACAAGAAATTCACCGAAGACGCATACGAGCAAACGCTCATTGCCCTGTTCCGCGACGAACTCGGCTATGCGTACGAATGTGGCTACGACGTGGAGCGCGACTATAAGGAGCCCTTCTATCGTGCCGATTTGGTCGCCTCGATGCGACGGCTTAATCCTCAACTGCCAGCCGATGTAATGGATGAAGGAATCAAGCAAATCACCAACATCAGCATCGGTACTTTAGAACAGAACAACGAGCAGTTTACCCTCTGGATGCAAAACGGTCTGGAGGTGGAATTCCTGCAAGATGGCGAAGAACGAACAGCCCTGATGAGGCTCATCGACTTCGACCATCCCGAAAGAAACCTCTTCAAGGTGGTGAACCAGTGGAGAGTAGAAGAGTATAAGAACAAGCGCTGCGACATGGTGGTGATGGTCAACGGATTGCCCCTCGTGGTGGTGGAGCTGAAAAGCGCCATCTCCGAAGATGCAACCGTAGAAGATGCCTACAAGCAGATCAAGAACTATCAGCAGAGCATTCCAAGCCTCTTCAGCTACAACGCCTTCAACGTAATCAGCGACATGAGCGAAACACGTGCCGGAACCATCACCGCCAAGCTGGAACGCTACATGGAATGGAAGACCGTAGACGGTTCATACGAGTCAACCCTCTTTGCCGACTATCGCACCTTCTTCCTCGGCATGTTCCAGCAGCAGCGACTGCTCGACATTCTGCAGAACTTCATCTGCTTCGACAAGAACCAGGGCAAATACGCCAAGATTCTTACCGCCTACCACCAGTACTACGCCGTGGGCAAAGCCCTGCAGCGCACCCGTACCGCAGTGGAAGGCAACGGAAAAATCGGTGTGTTCTGGCACACGCAGGGTTCGGGCAAGAGCCTCTCCATGGTGTTCTACGCCCACCAGCTGGTGCAGCGACTGCCCGAAGTAACCATCGTGGTGGTAACCGACCGCAAGGACCTCGACAACCAGCTCTTCGGTCAGTTCTGCCGCTGCCAGGACTTCCTTCGTCAGGAACCACAGAATGCCCAGAGCCGTGAAGACCTGGGTAATCTGCTGCGTAACCGAAAGAGTGGGGGAATCATCTTCACCACCATTCAGAAGTTTGAAGAAGGCGATTCGGCACTCTCTACCCGCCGCAACATCATCGTGATGACCGATGAGGCGCACCGCTCGCAATACGGCGAAGAGCACTGGGACAACAAGAGTCTGACGATGAAGAAGGGATTCAGCCAGAAGATGAGAGAAGCCCTGCCAGGCGCCTCATTTATCGGCTTCACCGGAACGCCTATCAGTGACCGCGACAGAGATACGGAGGAAGTGTTCGGCAACTACATCGACGTTTACGACATGAGTCAGGCGGTGGATGATGGAGCCACCCGTCCGGTCTATTACGAGAGCCGTGTGGTGAATCTGAACCTCGACGAAGACACGATGAAGCTGCTGAACGATGAGTTCGACAACCTAGCCGATGAGGGAGCCACCGAGGAGCAGATCAGGCAGGCAAAGCAGGAGCACAGCCGACTGGAAGTGCTCTTGGGTGAAGACGCCACCATCGACACACTGGTAAGGGACATCATCCAGCACTACGAGCAGAACCGTGCGCAGGAACTCACCGGCAAGGCAATGATCGTGGCGCTGACCCGAAGCATCGCCATCAAAATCTACCGCAAGATGCTGGAGCTTCGCCCCGGGTGGACGGAGAAAGTAAAGGTGGTGATGAGCGGTTCGAACCAGGACCCCGAAGACTGGCAGCCGATTATCGGCAACGAAGCCTACAAGAAGGAACTGGCAAGAAAATTCAAGGACAACGACGATGAGATGAAAATCGCCATCGTAAGAGACATGTGGCTCACGGGCTTCGATGTTCCGTCGCTCGCCACCATGTACGTATATAAGCCGATGAGCGGTCATAACCTGATGCAGGCAATAGCCCGAGTGAACCGAGTGTTCCCGGGCAAGGAAGGCGGACTGATAGTGGATTACGTAGGCATTGCGCAGGCGCTGAAGAGTGCCATGCAGCAGTACACCAACCGTGACCGCCGCCGCTTCGGAGACCCCGACATCGCCAAGACCGCCCTGGTGAAATGGAAGGAAGAGATGGAAATCTGCCGAGACCAGCTTCATGGTTTCGACTATTCCGGCTTCTTCGAACAGGACAACTCGAAGCGTGCCTTCGCCATCACCAGCGGAGCCAACTTCCTGAGTTCTCCAGCCATGGTTCAGCGCAAGAAGAATTTCATGGAGCACAGCAATCTGCTTCACAACGCCACCACGCTCTGCCGTTCGCTTCTGAATGAGCAGCAGAAGGCGGAGGTGTGCTACATGGATGCGCTGCGCGTGATGATGCTCAAACTCTCACAGAAGGGCAAAATCAGCCGACATGAAATCAACGAGCGCATCGGCGACCTGCTCCGTCAGAGCGTGAAGACCGACGGGGTAATCAATCTCCTCGGCGACCGCCAGATAGAGTTCTCGCTCTTCGACGACGCCTTCATCCAGGAGGTGAAGAACATGAAGGAGCGCAACCTGGCGGTGGAACTGCTCACCAAACTGATGAAAGAGAAAATCAAGCAGCAGCAGAAGACCAACGTGGTTCAGAGCGACCTCTTCTCCGACATGCTCAGCCAGAGTCTCTCCAACTATCTGAAAGGCTTGCTCACCAACGAGGAAGTGATAGAGGAACTGTTGAAGATGGCTCAGCAGATGAAGCAGGCAGAGGCAGAGGGCAACGACCTGGGACTTTCGCCCGAGGAGAAGGCATTCTATGATGCGCTCTCCACGCCCGAAGGTGTGCGGCAGGCTTACTCCGACGAGGAGTTTGTGGCGCTGACCCGGGAACTGACGGAAGTCTTGCACCGCAACCGCACCATCGACTGGAACCGAAAGGAATCGGCGAGGGCGAAGATGCGAGTGATGGTGAAGCGACTGCTCAAGAAGTATAAGTATCCACCAGAGGGTGCAGAAAAGGCGCTGGAAACTGTGATGCGCCAATGCGACCACTGGGCGGATGATGAAGAAAACGTAGTATAAACCCTTTAAAATTTGAAGTAAGAAACAGAAAGTAAACAAGAGAAAATAACATATAGATATTGACGCTGATTATCTGCACTTCTACAGTATTTAGAACCTGCAAAATTCAAAAACGACAAGAAGAAGGTGACAGCAAGGCGTCCACTCCTCTACGGCGTGGGCAGTACTTGTTTGTACCTTGTCGTAGGTTCTTGCAGGTACCTTAATACTGGTACTTACAGGGAACCCCATGCCGCTTATTTAAACAACATAACAAATCAAACCTAGAAAAAGAATATGCAGACAGAGGAACAAGATGAGCAACTGACATTGCTGGAAGATAAAGCCGCCCGATTCAAATTCAGCTTTCGCCTTTTGGGCAAAGAAGAAGTGGAAACAAACAAAGAGGAAGTAATAACAGCCTGGAAACTAATCTTGCGTAATTATGTGAGAGATATTTTCGATTTACTGAATTTGTTGAAAGAAAATATTGCATGGTCTTTGCTGGATGATAAGAAAGAGCGATTCTATCAGGTTAAGATAGAATTGGAACCTATGCTTACCAACTATAAAGACTATGAAGGAGAAGAAATGCGCAAAATGATCAATGACATCATCCTCATGCTTGATGAAGGATTTCATGGTTTCAGACAATCCTTCATCAGTGAAACCTATTACGAAGACCTGTTCCGGAAGGTACTGAAACGTTATCGTGAGGAAAATGAGGAGAGATTGGAGCTAATCTACATGCAGGACAGCCAGGATGAAGCGCTTATCTATCCTGATGCTACCCAGCTGAAGAATACCATTGTCGTAGAACGGGCTAATATTCTTTTCGCTTGCCGATTCGGACAGGTATTTCACAACAATGGCAGGAATATCAAACTGATTGTTGCTTATATTCTGGAACAGAAAGAACAGACCTACAACGATATTTACGATTTTCTCGATAAGTATCTTTCTTATCAGATTGCCAAGGAGCATAGCAGAATGAAGGTTGAAGCCGTATTCAAGAACATCGCATTCAAGGAGAATGTGGATGTAGACAAGCTGATGCTTAAACTTAAAGACTTAATCGAAGACAAAACGCTCAACGCCCAGAAACATTGGTTTATTGTTTATAAGGTTTTCTTCAACAAGAATTGGCTGAAGAAGTCAACTCAGCGTCTTTTCATTGACCAGATCAATTCTGCATTCAGTACCTTACTAAAATGTTCTACGGCCGATTTTCATGAGATAAATTCTTATTTCAAGCAAAATGACTATAATGAATGGACACTTGCTGATTGTGATGCGCCACAATGTTGTGACATTTACAGAGAGATTGCTGACAAGTTGGATGATGAATTTCAAGACGCCAAGTATGCTAAGCCGGGAACGGTGATAAATACAAAAAGAGTGGAAAAGTTCAGATAGTATCCCCCAATAGTATCCCCTAAAAATATAAACTATATCCCCCACATCCCCCAAACGGATTCGTGGAGGATTTTTTTTGCTTTTACGTTTGGAAATCATTATATCTTTGCAGCGTCGAAGAAACAAGACAACGCTGAATTGTTTAGTGTTCTTGAATCCCCTTCGTACATTTATATTATATGTATACTCAGATTATGAGAGTGGTGCAGCAGGGTGAGACCTTCGCTGTGCAGAGTCAGAAAAGTGAGAACGGACAGATGATGAAATGCA
>OJMO01001395.1_pt1 | contig 15047 bp, 14 predicted proteins | sample 1597241 | NCBI WGS metagenome assembly OJMO01 (sample SAMEA2452129, study PRJEB22498) | human gut metagenome | biome: human feces; feature: human gut; material: feces | place: Australia | collected 2012 | reverse complement strand
CTGCAAGGGTGTATCTCGCAACAGCCATGGAACGCTCTCCCTGGGTATAACGAACTTCCGGGTCTCTGGTCAATCTTCCCATAAGGATTACTCTATTCATACCATCACTCTTCCTTTTTAAGCTGGTCGTTATCTATTACTTACTGCTCGTCCTGCTTTACGCAAAGATATCTGACAACCGGTTCCATAATGCGGATGTGTCTCTCAACTTCACCTGGACACTCTGCATCACCATCAAACTGGATGAAGTAATAGTAAGCCTCTTTAGACTTCTGAATCTCATAAGCCAGTCTCTTCTTACCCCAATCATCAACGTTGGTAACAACGCCGTTGTAACGGGTGATGTAGCCCTGTACCTTCTCGATTGCTGCAGCTCTCTCTTCTTCCTCAAGCTTTGCACTTAATACAACTGCTAACTCGTACTTATTCATGTTTTCTACCTCCTTCTGGTCTCTGGCCCTCCACCTGCTGGAGAGCAAGGATATGATATTACATCACAGTTTTTAACTCTACCATATCTGCAAAGAAAATGCAAGCACTTTTTTATAAAAAAGTTCACGCGTTCAGATGTGTTCGTACAAATCCCATGCTTGCATGAGGATTGGACGAATCAGCTGAACGAAGTGAACGCCCGTTAATGAACAAAACAAAGTTGCGAAGCAACGAAAGCACGTTAGTGCGGTTTTGTGAATGGGCGTCCCGTGAACCTAAATAAAAGTAAGAAGGAGATAAATTTCATGAAGTATCAGATTTCAATGGCACCTATGGAAGGATTGACAGGTTATGTCTATCGTAGGGCGCATCATGCATATTTTGCACCGCTTGATACCTACTATACGCCATTTATTTCAAATAAGAAATTAGGAAGTCGTGAACGCCATGATGTGTTGCCAGAACATAATGAGGGAATGCATGTAATTCCGCAAATTCTGACCAATCGTGCTGATGACTTCTTGGAAATTGAAAAGCAATTGTATGAATACGGATATCGAGAGGTGAATCTCAATTTAGGATGTCCGTCTGGGACAGTAACTGCAAAAGGACGTGGGGCAGGTTTTTTAGCATATCCAGAAGAGTTGAGCAAATTTTTGGATCAGATATATTCAAAAACGAGAATGAAGATTTCTGTAAAAACAAGGATTGGCATTTCATCAGAGGAGGAGTGGCCACAGTTATTAACACTGTTTAACCAGTTCCCAATTGATCATTTGATTATTCATCCTCGTTTGTTACAGGATTTTTATAAAGGTTATCCTCATATGGATGCTATCAGTATGCAAAAGAGCATAGTTTATCCCCAATTTTTTATAATGGAGATATTCATTTTGTGGATAAGTGGAATGAAATAAAGGGTGGTCTTGGGATACAGACAAAAGGTGTTATGCTAGGTCGTGGCTTACTTATGAATCCTGCTCTTGCAGAAGAGATTAATCATGAAATGGAAGAAGGCGTTAGCGAAAAAAGGAACGTGGAGAAAACGCTGTCATCTGAGCGATTGAAGAAATTTCATGATGCGATTTTAGACGGATATTGTGAGGAGATGTCAGGAGATCGTAATGTTTTGTTTAAGATGAAAGAGTTATGGGTTTATCTGGGAAATGGTATCCAGGCATCGCCTAAGCTATTAAAACAGATTAAAAAGTCTAACTCTGTGAGAGAATATAAAATTGCATCGGATGCGATTTTTCGAGAATATAATTAAAAATAATGTAAAATTAAAAAGCCTTTCTACTCTAAAATGTTGGGGTGGGTAAGGCTTTTTTTGTGTAAAAGTAAAAATATAAACTCACACAATATGCATTATACATACAATATGGATGCTTATTATTAAATAAATAGAAAAAACATTGACTTTAACTATCAATCTGTTAAAATGTGCTCATCAGTAAATTTTAATTTATTATGAATGAAATTTTAGTGGTAAAAATACCAGTGAAAAGAAAGGAGAAAGTGTGCATATGAAAAAGGTAGTGGCAATGTATGAGCAGGAAGAGGCGTATGGAAAAAATCTTGCAGAATATGTGAACCGCAAGGAAAATATGCCATTTGAATTGCAGGTATTTTCGCAGGCAGATAAGCTGTCAGATTATCTGCAGGTGCATACACCGCAGCTTCTCCTTCTTTCTGAAGAAAGCAGTTTGGAATCGTATGGAGAGATGTCTGTGAAAACGCAGGATGTTTTATATTTAACTGAACATAAAGAGCAGGCACGTGATCATAAGGAAAACCATATTTATAAATATCAGCCTACGGATCAATTATTAAATCAATTGATGCAGCGTATGAGTGATCATGACAAACGAGACAGTCCAGTAATGCAGGAATCGTGTCCTATATACGGTGTGTATTCTCCAGTAGGAAGATGTGGAAAGACAACATTTTCTCTTTTGCTTGGGGAGTTACTGGCGCGCAAGCGGTCAGTCTTATATATCGGTTTTGATGAATTGCCGTTTTGGGATGAGGAAGAGAATATATCAGAGGAGCAAGGTGAAAAAGGAACGCTATCAGATGCCTATTTTTACTGGCAAAGACAAAAATTAAAGGAAAAATTGCCAGTACTTGTATCACATTGGCATGGAGTTGATGTGCTTACCGGAATGAATTGTCCAGAGGATCTATGTGCAATACAGCCAGAAGAATGGAGCCAGTTGATTTTAAAAATTGCGCAGGAGACAGAATACGCAACGATTGTTTTAGATATTGGATCAAAGCTGTGGCTTGCAGATTCGATATTTTTGATGTGTTCTCAGCTATATGTGCCAGTGCTTTCAGAACGTTTGGCAAAAGATCAGCAAAGACGTTTTGAGCTTTGGCTTGAGAAAAATGGCAGTGATGAGCTTTTGCAGCGTATGCAGATTGTAACGCTACCTCAGTGTGCGCAAAATGGAACAATGAAGGAACGGTTAGAATACGCTCTGTGGGGAGAAGCAGGAGATTATGTGCGCAATTTAATAAAGAGCGAGTGGTAAATAAAATGAAAAAATGCGATGATGAGCTGTTTTCGCTGAAAGGTCAAAGAAACAGTAATGAAGACGATGAAAAACAACGGCAAAATCTTTTTGGAGTGTTGCGTACCCAAGTAGTGGAGCAGCTTGATATGACAAGAGAGCTGACAGATGATGAATTGTATGCAAGCATTGATGAGGTTTTGATGATGCCGCAGTACAGAAAACAATTTTCAGTGCGGGTTTTGACGCAGCTAAGACAGGCATTGTATGATTCATTTCGAAGGCTGGATGTATTAAGTGAGGCATTAGATGACCCGGAAGTGACAGAGATCATGGTCAATGGTTATGATCAGATTTATGTGGAAAAGCAAGGTGAGTTAGTTCGTTTTCCTAAGGCATTTTCATCGCAGGAGAAATTAGAGGATGTAATTCAGCAAATTGTAGCGAAAGTAAATCGCCGGGTAAATGAGGCAAATCCAATGGCAGATGCTCGCCTTGAGGATGGATCACGAGTAAATATTATTCTTCCTCCAATCGCGCTCAATGGTCCGATTCTTACGATCAGGCGATTTGCAAAGCATCCTCCTGATATGCACCAACTAATAAAATGGGGTGCATTGTCAGAGGATGTAGCGCAATTCTTAGCGAATCTGGTGCGAGCACGCTACAATATATTTATATCAGGAGGAACCGGTTCAGGAAAGACCACTGTAGTTAGAAAAATCATAGAGAGCCTGCCCCCAGGTTCCGTTGCAGTCATTCCACAAGATTCATATTATAACGATCAGTCATCCATTCCCTTGGAAATACGTAAACAAACCAATTTCGACCATCCCGATGCTTTTGACTGGCCGCTCTTTGAACAACAGATTGCCGACCTGCGCAAAGGGCATCCCATTGAGCAGCCCACCTATTCTTATCTAGTATGTACACGCCTGCCCGAAACAGTTCGTGTAGAGCCAAAGGAAGTCATCATTGTGGAAGGTATCATGAGTCTCTATGATAAAGAGTTACGAGACTTGATGGACTTAAAGATTTTTGTGGATGCCGAACCCGACGAACGTTTGCTGCGTGTGATTACCCGCGACATGGTGGAACGCGGCCATCCCTTGGAAATGCTGATAGACAAATACCGGAACATTCTGAAACCGATGCATGACGAATTCATAGAGCCTACCAAACAATATGCCGACATTATTATCCCCAATGGAGGCAACAACCAAAAGGCCATTGAAATCCTTAAACTATATATTGAAAAGATTTTAGGAAGATGAAAAATGTCTGGCTATTAGTCCTTGCCTGTATATGCATGACAGCGTGCCGCAACCGGCAACAATCTGCCGAAGTGACAAATTATGATTTGCCGCAAATAAAAGACAGCGGAGAATTAGTAGCCCTGACCTTGAACAGTTCTACCTCTTATTTCGACTATCGGGGCGAGCCTATGGGATTCCAGTATGAGCTGGCCGATCAGTTTACCCGCTCATTGGGCGTAAAGCTGAAAATAAAAGTAGCACAGAATGCCCGTGATCTGGTCCATAAACTATTACAAGGAGAAGGAGACCTGATAGCCTATAATCTACCTGTCACCAAAGAGTTTAAAGATAGTGTAGAATTTTGCGGGGAAGATATTATCACCCATCAGGTATTGGTACAACGTAATACTCAAAAAAAGAAGAAAGCACTGAATAATGTGACAGAATTAATCGGGAAAGAGGTCTATGTAAAACCAGGAAAGTATCTGGAACGTCTCATCAATCTGGATAAAGAACTGGGTGGCGGTATATTGATACACGAAGTCAATAATGACAGCATCACCACCGAGGATTTAATCATGCAGGTTTCCAATGGTGAGATAGATTATGCCATCTGTGATAACGACCTTGCCAAATTAAACAAGACTTATTACCCCAATCTGAATATTGACCTGGCTGTCAGTTTTGACCAACGTGCCTCATGGGCCGTACGTAAGACCTCACCGCTACTAGGTGAAGCTGCTACTAAATGGCATCAGGAAAATATGACTTCTCCTGCCTATCAGGCCAGTAGCAAGCGTTATTTTGAAATAAGCAAACGGACACCTCACGGTTCCATCTTGTCCGTCAAAGACGGAAAGATTTCACACTTCGACACTCTATTCAAGAAATATGCCAAAGATATAGATTGGGATTGGCGTATTTTAGCTTCCCTGGCCTATACGGAATCAAACTTTGATACAACAGCCGTATCATGGGCAGGCGCGAAAGGATTAATGCAGCTCATGCCCCGGACGGCGCGTGCTATGGGAGTTCTTCCCGGTAAAGAACAGAATCCGGAAGAGAGTATAAAGGCCGCTGTGAAATATATCGCTGCCACTTCCCGTTCTTTCAACGCAATAAAAAATGAAAACGAACGGATGAAATTTGTCTTGGCGGCTTATAACGCCGGAATAGGACACGTACTGGATGCCATGGCACTGGCTGAAAAATATGGCAAGAATAAATATGTATGGGATAATAGCGTAGATGACTATATCCTGCTTAAAAGTAATGAAGAATATTTCAATGATCCGGTTTGTAAGAATGGATACTTCCGAGGGGTAGAGACTTACAATTTCGTTAAGGAAGTAATGAGCAGAGGGGAAGTGTATAAAAAGAAAATCAAAGACTGACAGCCACTCCTTTTATTATTTCAGGTGGACTTTAAAAACCACTCCGCCGGAAAAGTAACGGCAGCGGTTGAACTCTATCACCGCATTGATATAATCTTTCCAAAAGCTGTATTCAGCACCTATATTCATTGTACGGGCGTCATATTCAGCCATAAGGTTCAGTTTATTAACGGCTTTCATCAAAGGCTGATTGCCGAGTAATTGAAAGCGGAAATTAGCACCTATGGCAGGACCATTCAAATGATAATCTGTCCGTTTGTTATAGACGTATGCCAAATGGATACCTAACTCTCCTGTATTTCTAATAGACAGATGTTTTGTAACAGCCAGATAATACCGCTGCCAATGACCGTTTCCGGATGCACTACCAGTCATACCGATACCATAATCCTTTTCAGAAGTCCTGTCATTGGTACCGGGATCGTTCGCTCCTAACACAATCTGAGGAGTCCATTCCTTCCACCAGCCTTCTTTCCAAAGGCGCAACCTGCCCGAGAATTGACGATCCTGATTGCAATATTTGCCCCAGACTGATTCCGGATAATACGTACTGCCATAAGGAGCCTTATGCAAAGTACAGGTATATCCTACTTCCAACCAAGGAAAAATGGTTATATTAATAAAATAATTACCCGTATCATAACTCCAATGCCCCGGTGTCGCTTCCGTATCCAGAAAAGCGCAGCCAAACATAAAAGTCTTGTCACGCTGCATCTCCCCTGTCGGCATGTGAAGCAAACCTGTCGTTCCATACACAAACTGGGCTCTCAAAGCAGACGGACACAACAGAAGCACCATCAGCCCGACCAATGAAAGTGTTCTCATTTTTTCAGATTTTCATAAACATCAGCCACCCGGAGAGCTATTCCATCCCATCCATACTTTTCCATATCGTAATGTACCTGTTTAAAATCCCCATCTATTATTTCCTGTAATCTATCAGCCAACTGCTCTATATTACCGGTTTCAAAATAACAGCTGGCATCCAGCCCCATTTCTTTATTGGCGGGAATATCACTCACAATGACAGGCAACCGGTAACTCATGGCTTCCAACAGAGCGATAGGAAGCCCCTCATGCGACGAAGGCAACACATAACAACGGGCGTTTGTCAAAAGTGAATGTAGTTTTTTCCCTTTCACGAATCCGGTCAGTATCACCCCGTTTTCCCTCGCTTCCCTTTTCAATGCACGCGAATATTCATCCTCAAAATCCGTATCTCCGGCTAACACCAGCCGACATCCTTTTTTATCCACCCTCCGAAAAGCCTCCACCAAATGATGAAGATTCTTTTCGGGTACAAAACGGCACATACCCAATATGTAGTTTCTTTCAGTTATCCCCAATTCCCTAAAATACTCAGGACAGTTCGTATAATCGGGACAAGGCACACCATTATAAATCAGATGAACCTGCTCGGTTCTACCATATTTCCGTCTGATCAGATTGCGGATCACCTCACTGATGACTATTACCTCATCCGCAAACAGGCATCCCATCCGCTCTCCCCATTTCAAAACCATTTTGGCCATAATCCCCCATTTGTCACGATCATAGTCCGGCCCATGGTGGGTAAACACCACTTTCAGTCCCAACATTTTAGCATACGGTACAAGCAATGCCGGTCCGATGGCATGGATATGCAATACATCCGCCCCCAACTGTTTTGCCTTATTCACCGCCTTGAACGTATGAACAATCGCTTCAAACGATTTCTGTTTAGGAGATTCTATATCTATCAGTTTCACACCGTTCCATTCCGTCAACCCGTCATGCACATAATTCTTCCGGCGGATAACCGTCACATCCTCCCCCCTCCTTGCGATACGCGGAAAAAGCTCCTCACAATGCGTTTCCACACCACCCATCACATCGGGAATGCCACGGGTACCGGTCACAATAATCTTCATAAAGAATAAAGCAGTTTAAAATAAAAACAGTAGATTTGCGACATTAAATGTCAATCAGCCAATGAAAATATTCAATTTCATAAAAGAAGTACTGCAATATGCCGGAATCATCATTCTGTCATGCCTTTCGGCACTTTGGCTGATGATTACAGGAAAAAAGAAAAAGTAAGTTAGAATAACTAGAACTTTTCCCTTAAATCTCCCTGGCAGGGATCTTGCCCTACATCGCACCATTTTTTATCCAGACAGACTGTTTTTCCCTGCATGGAACGAAGTTTATTCTGCAACGCCCACTTCAACGGATATTTTATATATTTATGCATCACCGGAGAGGCTGTGCCCACCATCCAGCAATTTTTCGGGCATTTACGCACCATGGCACGTACTTCCTCCGCCTTTTTGCTTGTCCAAATAGTCATAAAGTCCGGAGTTTCATGAATATTCCCCATCGACTTCTTCCAATATTTCTCTTCCAGACCGTTACAGGGAAACACATCACCAAACGGGTCTATAAAGAAATTAGCACTTCCCGCCTCACAAGGCAGCATGCGCCTTCCCCCTTCAATATAATTTATCAGTCCCATATTGAACCAAGCACGAAACCAACTCTTCGGGTGATTCTCCTTCAACTGCCATTCTATCAGTTGCTCAAAGTCACCGCACACCTCGTTCTTGTTGGTGATGACATTGTCGTCCTTATGAAAGTAGTACGAGTTATGAAAGGCGGCTGTAGCAAATTCCATTCCCAGTGACTTGCTGAGCTGATACAATGAAAGCATATCCTTTGAATTATTATTCGACACGGTACAGCCGAAACCGATATCCTTCAAGCCCATCTCTTTCAATGCCAACAATGTACGGAGTCCTTTATCAAACCCTCCGGCATGTCCGCGTAGTTCGTCGTTTTTACAACTCAAACCCTCAATACTGATTCGAATTCCGATGGTAGGGAACTGTTTCGCCAAGGCAATCACCCTGTCCTCAAACCATCCGCTTGTAGAAATCACAATCCGGTCTGTATGCTTGTAACATTCCTCCACTATTTCCGGCAAATCTTCACGAATGAAAGGCTCACCTCCCGTCAGATTGATGAATTTCAACTTAGGCAATGACTTCAGGTCACTTGCTTTTATTTCTTCACTCTTGTTAGTGGGGTTAAACCATATATTACACATCTTGCACTTCATAGGGCAACGATATGTAAGGATTATGCTTGCATCGGTGGGATGCAAGGAACATTTGTTAACCATAAGTTGTTTGATTTAATTATTCACTATTCCAATTTTTCTTTCATATTTTCAATGAAAGAGTTAAAAGCAACCTTTATATCTTCCAATTGAGGATTGGAATTTTTAACGAGAACAGATGCATAGTAATCAGTAGATTCTACTTCCACTTTAGTGGACAAAAAAGTAAAACTTTCCCGTTGTTCATATTCATAATACCACATGGAAAACAAACGGTTACGAATAGCCTGTTTACCATCCGACATATCACAAATATATAATATAACAGGATTGTTTTCTAAAAAGAATGTTTCAAGAATTACCCAAATAGTTTCCCTGACCAACGGATCTTTTACAGAATGCTTACCTTGTGATTCCAAAATAAAAAACTGAAACGCATTCTCATCCATAAAAGTATAGTCCTCAACAAACCCTACCTCATAGACAGAACCATATTGGGTTTCAAATCCTAAACTACCATTATTATTTATATAAACTTTATAGGGAGATAAAGCATTGACACGTTCTATTGGCAAATCTATCACATCATGCAAATTTTGCCATTTTAAATCCCATTTTTTCCAATTCTTCTAAGGAATACCCCTTTTTGAGATATTCTATCAACGTGCGTTTGCGGTCTGTCGCCTTCTTCATAGCAGCCAACGCCTCTTCCTTGGTTTTAAAATTCTTAATAGCCATCCGATATTTCTTGATGATACAAAAATACTAGTAATAAATGAATTATCCAATATTTCCCTGTCTTTTCTTTCCATTATATACTATAAAGCAACAAATCAACCCTGATACAAATTCATAATCTGTTGATAATACATTTCTGCACCATACAGTTCCTGTCCCTTTCCTGCTATCATTTCATAATTGAGAGGATGTTGCATCATACTTTCAATCTTCATTCTCAGATCCTCTTTATTACGACTCTCAAATGTCATGCCGGTAACACCCTCTTCTATCAGTTCAGGGATTCCTCCGATGCGTGCTCCCAGTACAGGTGTACCCAAACATTGCGCCTCTATCACAGACAAAGGATTATTCTCATACCACTCCGAAGGTATCACTGAAAAACGTGCTCTTCCCACTAACTCCTTTATATCATTCCATTGTTTAAAGCCAACAAATTCCACGTTATTCCCAGCTACGGTCTTTAACTCCTCCAGCAAGGGCCCCCCTCCAATCACCACCAATTTATATGGTAGAGCATTTGCCGCCTCTATCAAGGTCCTTACTCCTTTTTCAGGACTCAATCTCCCTATGAAACAGTAATAATTTCCCCTTTTGGTATAATCCTTACCATAACATTTCTCAGTATCAATAAAATTACATACTGTTTTTATTTTTTTACTATCGAATCCCCCTTGTCGCATCTTCTCTGCCATAAACCGACTAGGGCAAATAAAGATATCCGTGCAAACTTCCAATCGTTCACGATTCCACTTCATAGACTCCCAATACGATAAATAACTTGCCAAGCGTGAATGCTTCATACATTTATATTCCAAGACTTTACGCTTATCCGAAAAACATTCTTCGCATATAGTATCTCCATTACGCAAACAGTCATAACGCGGACAAAGCAGCTTGTAATCATGCAATGTCCATATTACTTTTATTCCTTTTTGATGCGCAATTTCTGCAATAACCGGAGAGAGTTGAGAATGAATATTATTCAGATGAACAATATCAGGACAAAAGTCATCCAATAATGCCGTAAATTTACGTTTTACTTCATTCGTACCAAAGGGGCGTAACAACGCCTCAAGCATACCTAATCCCGGCTTGAACTTTACTTCACCAGGAAAGTACTTGCTCCATGGTGTTTCTATATTATCAGGATACTGCATGGCGAAGATTGCCACTTCATGACCTTTCCGCTTCAACAATTCCTCAAGGTTTATGGTACAGACACAGTCGCCGCCACGGCGGTAATAGAATTTATTCGAGAGTAAGATTTTCATTATCACAGAAGAATCAATATTTTATCATTATGTATAAATCATTTTAACATTTTCAATCTTCATATAGCCCCCAATAACTATTTATTAATGTACCTTCACCATATATATTAAGATAGCTTGTTGGATCTACACTCAAATTTTTACCAAATATTAAAGATTTCATCTTTCTTTCCAAATCATCTATATCATTAACTTTAAATAACACAACATTTAAAGTTGCATTATCTTCAAAGAAAGGAATTGTAGAGGCTAATACTTTTTTATTAAAGTAATATGCTAAAGACAATACCCCTGACATTGTTGCAGAACGATAAGGATAAACAATAAATTTTGCCTTTTTAAAAAGATATGCGACTTCTTCATCTTCTATAAAACGATTTATTCGAATAATGTTTTCATTATGAGTTTCAATATCAAAGCCTCTACCTGCAATCACTAATTTTAGTGACTTACATGTTAAATTGCAATACGCATCAACCAGCAAATCAACCCCTTTATATTTATCTACTGTTCCAAAAAACAAAATATATTCTTTTAAGCCACTTACTTCTAATGGCATTTTTTTACCATTTATTATCAATGATGTAATTAGAGAAGGAAATGAAGTGTATTTCACTTTCTTACATGGATATATTTCTTTCAGTTCCTTCAATTGGAAATAAGAGGAAGTCGTAAGATTAGGAATTATATTCCTACATAATTTATATCCCCATATAATATATTTTTGCATCAAATAACCCAATAAAGTTTTTCTTACCACCTCATGTGGATGCAAATCATGCACTGTGTAGTAAAATGTTCTTTTATTATTCAAACAAATATACAAAGCTAATGTAAAATCACCTGTCAAAAAATGAACAGCATCCGGATTAATACTTTTTTCCAATTGCGATAAATGTTTTATTATCTCTAGAGGCCATAGTTTATAAAACAATTTCATCATTTTACTCTTTGGGTATTCCAAGAAAACAGGGTTCGCTTCTTGTAAAATTATATTCCTATAAGAATAAATACCTGAATTAACACAAAGACAGTGTACTTCAAATCTATCATCCTTAGCTAAAGCATTTATAGCAGTAGCAGCAAAAGGAATCATTCCCGAGGCAAATTCAGAAGCAACAAATAATATTTTCTTCTTCATTACAATCTATAATGTTTTCACTCTTGAATAATATAATATTAAGAACAAGAGAAATAATAGTAAGATTTCACAAGAGCCAATAGTAGATGCAATCCCCCCCATAAGTATGATGAATAAAGCTATAATACGGCTATAATAGAACCTTTTATCATCCATTACCATTCCATATAAATAATGAATAAATAATAGCCACAAGATATAGAAGATAAAATAGTAATATCCAAAATTTATATATAAATCATTACATAAAGTCGTATAAATTCCCCCACCTTCAAAATCATAGTTTGCTAATTCTTTTAATTTATAATCAAATGACAAAGGCTTATCCGGCCACAAAAAACGGGGTATGAATTTTACAAGACCAGTATAATATTCCTCTCCCCAAAAGAAGTTCTCCGTACCAACCGCATTCATGATAGGAATAGAATTAGCTTGATAAAGAATTACTGGATAAGAAAAGAATACTGCAATTTGGGATGCTATAAGAGTTAAGTCTCCACCTCTAATGCCTTGTAATGTACCGGCTGCTAATGGCATAGCTAAATAATATAAGACATATTCATACCACTTAAAACCTCTTTTCTTCAAATGAAAAAACAGTAAAAATAATGTAACCCCAACAAGAACCCCTCCTTTATTTCCTGTTGTCAAAAATAAGAAAACGCTCAAACAAAAAGAATAAAAAGCAACGACTTTATAATAACACTTCCATGTCTTTTGGAGAAAAAGAACAAGCATTATTATTTGTATCCCTAGCATTGGAATATCCCTAATAACCCCAACTCCTATTTCACTAGTTCTTCTTAAATCTTCTATATTATTCCCCCTTAACAAATTAATTAATACTCCAGACATTACTCCAGCCCACAATAAAAAAAACACAAAACAAGAAAGTAGTATCTTTCGTTTCTTATTCAATTTAATAGACGACAATGGAAGATTTATTGATATTGGGACTTGTGCCTGCTTTCTAAATAGAAATAGAAACGAAAGGTTTATAATTGCTGCTGTAAATGTCGTATACTGAATATTCTCTGGAACATCTGGATAAAAAAATAGAAATGGAATAGCATCATTAAAGATAAAGTTCAAATAGATTAATATATATGGAGAGAAAATATATAATGTTCTTATTCTAGAATATTTTAAAAATAGATAAACAACAATTAGAATATATAGATATAATAAAAGTTCCATCATCTCATTTTTTCAAATATTTCCTCCCACCTATCTGCCACAGTTTCGATATTAAAACGTCTGCAAGTTTCTAGCCCCTTTATTGCTAATTTATTTCTTCGCATTTCATCTTTCATCAAAGACTTTAAAGATTCTGCAAACATAGTAGTATTACCATAAGAAATCAACACACCATTTACATCATTATCAATAATATCATGCACAGACAAAAATGAATCCATAACAATCGGAACTACCCCATTTTGCTGCGCCTCAATTATCGACATTGGAAATCCTTCAAATGCAGATGTCATAGCAAAAATAGAAGCTCGCTTATAATAAGGTATAGGATATCGCCTCCCCTCAAAATGAACATTGGGAATATTATTATTGCGTGTAAAATCTAAGTAAAAGGATTTATCCTTACCATCACCTACAATATATAAATGCCATTCATTAAATTCTTTATCTAATTGAATATACTTCCATATCGTCAATAATTTCGATATTTTTTTATTTGATTCTAACAATCTTCCAACAAATAAAACCTCTTTCCTCTTTTTACAAATTTCATCCATAGAAATAAAATTATCAAAGACCAAAGGATTATAACACCAGTCCAATTTTTCAACCGATTTTGGATTTCTCAATTGTATATATTGGTCTTTAAACTGAGGCGAAAGAAATAATACTTTATCACTAAAGATTAACAATTTATCTATAACAGATAATTGTCTTTCTTTTTCAAAGAAACGGTATAGCAGAAAAAAGACACGCTTCAAAATTGATTTCAAACAAAAACCTTCTATCACACTACGAGTATAAAGAGCCGTATGATGAACAGAAATTATTTTCGCATTAAAAAAACTTCGTAATGGAGATAAAAAAACAACAGGCCACCATTGATTGATTATAAAATCAAAACTATTCTGCTGATACAATTTTAAAGCGATAGTAATCTTAATACCATCATCACTATCATAAGTATATTCATCACACCTCACATCCGGTATTCTTACCGCCTTGATAGAAGGATCAATATAGGGCAATTCATTTGTTTCAGAATCCTTAAAATAAAAGACTGTAACAGCATGCCCTCTCTTCGCCATCTCATTAGCTAAACAAATAGTTACTGTTTCACCTCCTCCATAAATAGGCCAAAGTCGCAATAAAAATACAATATTCATATTTACAAATAATCAGTTTAACAATGTATTCAAAAAAGAATTCACTGTATTTAGTTTCAAATACTCTTGACCATCTATGGTCATAAGCTTGTTTAGCAGGCAAGACTCTAAAAAAGTTTTAATACCCAATATTTCCACATCACTACTTATATATCCTAATTTCGATTTCCGAACTATTTTACCCAACATATTTGAGCTAGGAGAAAAAACTGGAACATTAAACTGTGCTGCATATCCTAATACTCCACTACTTTGTGAATTATTCAAATAAGGAATTAAAAGGACATTCGATGATTTACATATAGCAGATATTTCCTCATAAGAGCAAAAATAATCCTTTATTATCAGCCGATATTTCTCACTACATTCTGCTGCCAGTCTATAAAACTCATCCTTTATATCCAAATCTATTTTTCCTGCAAAAACAAAGACAAATTGATTTCTATCAACAACAGACATTTCTTTTATCGCTTTCAATATGTTAAGTGTTCCTTTTCTTTCAGATAAGACTCCAATATGAGAAAGCACAATAGCATCTTCTTTTACAGCATTATCTTTTCTAAAATCCGGCAAAGTTAGTGTAATGGAAACATAAGGATCAGATATACGATCAAACTTCATTGTCTGATATTTACGATTAAAAAATGCAGCAGAAGATGAATCATTACAAATACATATTTTCTTGATTGACTTGTTATGAGCCATCTTCCAAAATATAATTGACTTTAAGATTCTTTGCTTTATAGATAAGTCAGCCCATTCATATAAATAAATATAATAACAATACTTCGGTAATTTTTTACCGAAAAATTAAAAGTTAAACAATAGAACCAGTA
>OJMO01001388.1_pt1 | contig 15079 bp, 10 predicted proteins | sample 1597241 | NCBI WGS metagenome assembly OJMO01 (sample SAMEA2452129, study PRJEB22498) | human gut metagenome | biome: human feces; feature: human gut; material: feces | place: Australia | collected 2012 | reverse complement strand
CCTGTTGTCCCTAATACTCCCGGAGAAATTGCACTAACCGGTCTGGTGTTTTTATCCAATGCTTCTGGCATGTATTGTAATATATGTCTTGTAACATCTATATCTTGCACTACCTTTGGTCCTAAAGCATCTGGTGTCACATATAAGTTTCCTAATCCTACTACTAATAGTGGTTCTTGCTCTTCTATATGTTTTTTTAATAATTCTTTTAATTCTTTTGTTAATGCTTCCGAGGCTTTTTGAATCTGTTCTTCTCCTGCTATTTTTAAATTATTAATATCTATTGTTATATAATTTCCTACTTTCTTGCCTATTGCATTTTCTCCATTTTCATTTAGGACTTTTACTCTTGTTATTTTTATGTCTTCATCTACCTTTTCCTCTTCTGTTTCTATTCCATCTACTTCGTCTTCTATATTATTAGCTTTTTTATATAAATCTCTTCTTTCTAATGCTAAATCTGTTCTAAAATTTTGCATAAAAAATACCTCTCTTTCTACTTTTATTTTTAGAAAAATCGGTATCTTTTATACATTTATTTTGAGCAATATCTACAAAGTATACTTTCTAATCCTATTTGCAAATCTATTAGTCCCACTTTGTAATTTTTGTCTAATTCTACTAATTCTTTTAAAATTTTATTTAGCTCTTCCTCTGAAAAATATTTTGCTTGCTGTTTATATTTAGTTACTAAAAACATTTGGGTTGGTTTTAATTTCATAGCCATTGCTAAATCTTCATTACATTTTTCTGCTATCTTTACTATATATAATTTTTTGAAATGATTATATAGTGTTATTAAAATTTTTTGTATTGGTTCTTTTGAAACAATTAAGTCTTTTAATACTTGTATTGATTGCTTTATATCTTTTTTACCCAAACTATCAGTTAAGTCAAATATTATAGCTTGCATTTGTTTAGTACTTAATATATCAATTTCTTTTTTTGTTATTTTTCCATTTTCTCCAACATATTCTATTAATTTTCTTATTTCATTAATCAATTCTTGCATATCTGTGCCACAACATTCTATAAAATATTTTGTTGTTTGTTCATCTATATTTACTTTATATGCATTGCATATTTTTTTAATATTATTAACAAGATCTGGTAATTTTAATTCTTTAAATTCTATTATTTCTCCATTTTTTTCTATTGATTTATATAACGAATTTTTTTCAGTCTCTTCTTCTAGAAAAATCAAGTCTACAATCTGATTTATTTCTTGTATATTTTCATCTATATATTGTGCTAATTTATCTATTATTGGTTTGACCTTTTCTTCTTTTTTAGTAGTTTTCTTTTCTTTCTTAAATAAAGATGTATTTTTAGCCAATATCATTTTCTTTTTATATCCAAAAGCAGGTGTTTCAATATCTGAAATAATATTATCTACAGTTGTCTCATCTATTTGTATATAATTTATTCCTTGTACTATTTCACCAAATTCCTTTTTTATTCTTTTAATTTTATTTTCAAGAAGATATCTTTCTTCTCCATATAATAAATATACCATTAATAACTCCTATAATTTTTGTGAAAATTTCGCAGAGTGTGCATGGCATATTGCTGCTGCCATGCTATCTGTTGTGTCATCTAGTTTGGGTAATTTTTCTACATTTAAAATTGTTTTTACCATCTTTTGTACCTGTATTTTATCTGCTCGTCCATACCCAACAACCGCTTGCTTTATTTGGAGTGGCGTATATTCATATGTAGGTATTTGTTTTCTGCATCCCACCACTAATATAACTCCTCTTGCTTGTGCTACATTTATAGCAGTTTTAGCATTATTATTAAAAAATAGTTCTTCTACAGATATTGCATCTGGTTTATATTCATCTATTATATTTTCTAAGTCGTTATTCAATTTTAGCAATCTTAAAGGAAATGATTCTCCTGCTTTTGTTGTTACTGCTCCTGAAGCTATTAAATCAAATTTATTTCCTATATAATCTATTATACTATATCCAGTTATAGCAAATCCCGGGTCTATTCCTAATATTCTCACTATTTTATCCTTTCTGCAAAATTATTTTAAATACTTCCGATACACTCCAAGCTTGTGCAAAAGCTCCTTTTGCTAGATATGGCTTTTTAGAGTCATATAATTCGCTTATACTTCCTACTGTTGAATTTTCATACATTTCTTTTGTAAAAGTTTCTTCTACATTTTTTGCAAAAGATTCATATTCTTGTTTTAATTTACTTTTTTGAGTTTCATTTTTTTCTGCTTTTATTATATTTTTAAATCCGTCTGCATATACTCCCAATAGCCATGGCCATGTTATTCCTTGATGATAGCTCATATCCCTTTTTAAAACGTCTCCTTCATAAACATCTTTATAAAATGCTTCTCCTTTAGCAAGAGTCTTTAGTCCATAATTATTTAATAATTTTTTTGTGACTGTTTCAAACATCTCTTTTGCCATTTCAGAATCTGGCTCCAACACAGGATATGTTAATGATATTGCGAAAAGCTGGTTTGGCCTTATTTTACTATCTCCTATAACATCATATAAACATTTTCTTTTTTTATTGTAAAACTTTACCTCAAAACTTTTTTTACATTTTTCTGCTAAGTTAGAATATTTTTTTGTTTGCTCTTTTGTACCATATAATTTTGTAAGTTCTTCTGCTATTTTTAGTGCATTATACCACATTGCATTTATTTCAACAGCCTTTCCGTTTCTCGGTGTCACACAATGTTCACCCACTTTGGCATCCATCCATGTATTTTGTGTATGCTCTGTTCCTGAAACTAGTAGCCCATCTTCATCAAGCCATATATTATTATTGTCATAATCTATTCCTTGTATATATGAATCTATTACTTTTATCAAACTATTATATATTTTTTCTTTTACAAACTCATAATCTTTTGTATAATTAAGAAATTTTTTTACTTGCTCAAACAATAGTAATGAAGCATCAACACTGTTATATAATGGTCTATTATCATATCCTGAATATCCATTTGGAACTAGTCCAAATTTTATATCTCTTATATAGGTTAATAATAGTTCTTTAGCTATTTCATATCTATTAGTTAATAAAAGTAAACCTTCAAATGCAATTAAACTGTCTCTTCCCCAATCCAAAAACCAAGGATAGCCAGCAATTATGGTATGTAGTGCAAATGATGGTCTATATACTACAAAATTATCTGAAGCTATTATATATGTTTTTATTAATTCTTTATTTCGAGCATTAGATAAATTTGAATTTTTTATAAGTTTATCTACTCTTGCAATCTCATTTTTTATAATGTCTGTTCCCTTAATTTCTTCTATATTTTCCTCTAGAGAACATACAAAAGTTATATTTTTTTCTGTATTTGGTTCTAGTTCTATTTCATATCTTCCTGGTACTACCAAGTTTTCTTCTGCTGACATTCCTCTTTTTTCTTCTTCTATATAATACATATTGTTAAATTGGTCTGAGTCATGTTTTATATATTTTCCTTGTGTTAAGTTCATATATATTGGAGTTGCTGATTGTCCATTTATTACTACTTTAACTTTATTTTGATTTATTTCTTGCCTTACATCAAATTTACAATCTGTTGTAACTATATGAAAATCTCTAAAATTCATTATTGGTGCTAATATTAATTTTGATGTATTTTTGTTATTTTTAATTTTATATAGTATTACAACTGTATTTTTTCCATATTCCATACATATTGATTTTTTTATATTTATTCCATCTACCTTATATTCAAATGTTGGTATATAATCTTTTTCAAAACTTTCTAAATATTTATATCCATTTGAAATATAATTTTTACACATATTTGTATACAAATTATATTTTTTCCCATTTGTTTCTATGCTTTCATCTATTTTTGAAAGGATTAAATATCTTCTGGCTGGTGGAGTAAGTGGTGCCACCAAAAGTCCATGGTACTTTCTTGTATTAGCTCCTATTATTGTAGAACTAGCATACCCTCCTAGTCCATTTGTTATAATCCAATCTCTTTTTGTGCCTTCTTCTAAATTCAATTTATCTTTTGCGTATTTCATTTCTACGTTCCCTTCTAATATATTTTATCTTAGTGGTTTAATTTCTATCTTTGACTCGTCTTTTTTCTTTCTTCCTTTTTTGGGCATTGCTCTTTTCTTTTCTCTTTCCTTTTCCTTAACTTCCGCTTCTTGTATTGACTTTATCCTATCTTGATATTTTTTATAAAACTTACTTTTTCCTCTTGGAACTCTTTCTTTTACTTTCGGCTTGCTCTTTTGCTCTTGTTTTAATGATTTTTTAGCATCTTTTAATTTGTCGTTTAACATCATATATTGTGTATTATTTTGCATATCATTAAATTTCAAATCATCACATATTAGTTGAATTACAGAAGCAGCTATTGCATCTGGATTATGACGTACAAATCCGTCTTTAACATAAGATATATCTCTTTGCATTAAATTTACACCTTCTGCTTTTGCTTTTGAAATATCTATTTCAACTAAATCCTGTCCTTCCATATTGTATTTTCTTATGAATTCTGGAACAATTTCACCTGTATCATATATGCAATAATCTATTACTCCTTCTCCTACATGTTCTTTAATTGCTTTTATATGATCAGATAAACTATAAGAATCGGTCTGACCTGGTTCTGTCATTAGATTGCTTACATATATTTTAAAAGCTTTGCTTTCTTTAATAGCTTTTGTTACTCCTTTTACTAATAAGTTTGGTATAACATTTGTATATAAACTTCCTGGTCCAATTATTATAGCATCTGCTTCTTGTATTGCTTCTAATACTCCTGGAGCTGGTCTACAATTTGTTGGATTTATAAATATTCTATTTATTTTGCTAATTCTATTTGTAACCTCTTCTGGTATTTTTTCTCTATTTTCTATAATTGTGCCATCTTCTAATTCTGCACATATTTTTATTTCTTCTAATGTTACCGGCAACACTTTTCCTGTTATATTTAATACTTCTTTTGATTGTTTTATAGATTCTGCAAAATCACCATATAACTCTTTCATTCCTAATAAATATATATCTCCAAATGAAAGTGATTTTAGTTTTCCTGTATTGAATTTATAGTTTAGCAAGCCTCCCATTGCATCTTCATTTGTAGATAATGCTATTAGGCTCTGTTTTATGTCATCTAGTGGCATAGTTTCTAGCATCTTCCTAGAGTCTGTTATTTGCTCTCCATAATCTGATACTGTTACAATTGCTGTTATATTATCTGTATAATGTTTCAATCCTCTTAGCACGGAATTTAAACCTGTACCTCCACCTATTGCAACTATTTTGGGTCCTTGATTATAAACTTTTTTATTAAATATTAAAGATTTTATTTCTCCATCTTTTCTGCTATTTCTTTTATCGGATTCTGCTACTAGTAGCTCTAACGTTCTTTTTTGAATTGATATTATTCCAACAATAAGTAAAACAAATCCTATCACAAATATAGCAATTATCTTTGATAATTCTATAAATTCTAACTCTTTTCCTGTTAGTATTTTCATCATTCCATAACAGCAAAGCGTTACCCCTAATAATATTATTAATATCCATCTTTTCATTTTTGCACCTGATTTAAACCATCTAAAAAAGCCCTTCATTTTTTTCTCCTACTCTCCTAAAATTTGAATTTCTAATTCTATTTTTTTATTAAATTTTTTATATACTTCACACTTTATATGCTCTATTAATTCTAATATTTCTTTTGCTGTTGCATTTCCTTTATTTACAACAAATCCTGCATGAATATTAGACACCTCTGCATCTCCTATGCTATATCCTTTTAGTCCACATTCATCTATTAATTTGGCTGTTATATAGTCTTCTCCTCTTTTAAATGTACTACCTGCACTTGGCATATTTATTGGTTGTTTTGTTCTTCTACTTTCTGCATATTCTTCCATTTTGCTTTTTATATCATTAATATTTCCTTTTTGTAGCATTAGTGTCGCTTCTAAAATTATATAATTTTTGTTTGAAAATAAGCTATGTCTATATGAAAAATTACATTCGTTATTTTGTATTGTTTCAATATTTCCAACTGCATCCATATATGTTACATCTTTAACTATATCTTTAAATTCTCCTCCATAAGCTCCTGCATTCATTTTTATTGCTCCGCCTATTGTCCCTGGTATGCCAGAAGCAAACTCAAATCCTTGAATAGAGTGTTTGACAAGATTTTGAGCAACTTTGCCTAAAGGTTCTCCTGCTCCTAATGTTACTATTACATCTTCACCAGTTGTTTCTATTTCGAATTTTTGTATGTTTATTTTAGCAACAATTCCTCTTATTCCATTATCTCTTACTAGTATGTTTGTTCCATTTCCAATTATTGTTAATGGTATTCTTTCATTTTGTACTACCTTTAAAATATATTTTAATTCTTCTTGCGTGTTTATTTTAATAAATATATCTGCACTACCACCAATTCTAAATGATGTATGTTTGTTCATTGGCTCATTTAAATATATATTTTGTTCTGGTATATTTTTAATTAATATACTATATAATTCTTCCATTATAAAATTCCTTTCTTTTTTCAAAACAGATTTTATCATTTTTATAATTATATTACAACATTTAAAATTAAATTTCTTAAATTTAATTTTATTCTAAATTTCAATATATTACCATATCATTTATAAACAAAAAATTAGAAAATCTCTTGCAAAAATTGTAGAATATTGTATAATTAAAATGTATAAAAAAATAAAGGAGGAAACATTATGTTTTGTAAGCAATGTGGTAAACCCATAGATGATGGTCAAGAACTTTGTGAAGACTGTGCTAAAAATGCTAATGCACAACAAGCAACTCAAAATACTACATCAAATAGTAGCACTGTGACTCCAGAATCCAAATCTAAATTAGCCGCTGGTTTATTAGGTATATTTTTAGGTGGTTGGGGAATTCATAACTTTTATTTAGGTTTTACTGGAAAAGGTATTGCTCAAATTATTGTAACTATTGTTACTTGTGGAATTGGTAGTCTTTGGGGATTTGTTGAAGGAATATTAATTTTAACTGGATCTATAAATACTGATGCACAAGGTATTCCATTAAAAGATTAATTATGAATAGAATAAAAAATATATATATTTTATTAATATTATTTTTATTTTTTATTGTAGTACAATTTTTGCCAGTAGTTTGTCTTTTTAAACAGGTTACTGGCATTTCTTGTCCAGCTTGTGGTATGACAAGGGCTTTTTATAGTATTTTGCATCTTCATTTTTTAGATGCCGTTAACTACAATTTATTATCAATACCTTTATTTATTTTTATAATTTATTTTGTTTTTAGATTGATATATGATATCTTTAAAAATCAATTTAGCTTTATTCCTCAACTACTAAATTATTTTTCAGATCATTATATATTTATCTTTAGTATATTATTTATAAGTTTTATTTTTAATAATATAAAATAAATTTTGACATTTGTTTTTTGATAGGAGGAAAATTCTATGTTTGGATATAGGAGTGATGGTAAAAAGGTAAAAAATATTCCACCATTTTTCAAATTAATTCCACATATAATGAAAAAAAGAAATGATTCTCAGGTATATTATTCAGAAGATATTTCTATTACGGCTCTTGATGAATATATTGATAAAAAAGCTGAACAAGGAATTAAATTATCTTATATGAGTATAATATATGCTGCCTTAATTAGGCTTATTTCACAAAGACCTAAGTTAAACAGGTTTGTTATGAATGGTACTACTTATTCTAGAAATAATATTTTTATATCTTTAGCAATAAAAAAAGAATTGTCTGATGAGGGTATTGAAACAACAATAAAATTACCTTTTACAGGGAATGAAAATATTTTTGAGATAAATGATAAACTACTTTCAGCAATTTCAGAAAATAAATCTGACTTAAATTCTAATAGTACAGATAGTTTAGCAAAAGCATTATCTGTCATTCCAAATTGGCTATTAAAACTTTCTGTTAATTTATTTATGTTTTTAGATAACAGAGGCCTTCTACCTAGGAAAATTATAGATGCCAGCCCTTTCCACACCTCTGCTTTTCTTACAAATGTAGCATCTCTTGGTATTGATTCTATTTATCATCACATTTACAACTTTGGAACTACTAGTATTTTTATGGCAATGGGCAAAAAGAAAAAAAGTTATATATATGATGATGAAAATATAAAAGAAGAAAAGTGTATTTCTTTTTCTATTGTTTGTGATGAAAGAATCTGTGATGGATATTATTTTGCAAACTCTATAAAATTATTTAAAAAATATATTAAAAAACCTGAACTTTTAGAAGATAATATTGAAAAAGTGGAAGATTTAATATGATTTATCAATAAGGACGGAGATTCTGACAATAATATATTGTCAGAATCTCCGTCCTTATTAACATTATTTTATTAATTCTTGAAATTCTTCTGCTGATATTATTTCTTTTTCTAATAGTCTTTCTGCTACCTTATCCAATTTTGGCATATTGTTTATTAATATTGTTTGTGCTCTTGCATATGCTGTATCTATCATTATTTTTACTTCTGCACCTATTGCATCTCCAAATTTTTCTCCTAAAAGTTGTAATTCATATGGATCTTTTTCTGTATCTATTGATATTGGCCCTAATGTCTCACTCATTCCATATTTAGTTATCATATCCTTCGCTATTTGAGTAGCTACTTCTATATCATTACTTGCTCCAGTTGATATATCATTTAGTGCAATTTTTTCGGCAGCTCGTCCACCTAATAAAGATACCAATTTTTCCTCCATTTCTGTTTTAGAAATGTAATATTTATCTTCATTTGTTTTATACATTGTGTAACCTCCTGCTACACCTCTTGGTATAATAGATACTTCTTTAATATCTTTTTGTGTTTCTAATTGGCTACTTACTATTGCATGTCCTGCTTCGTGATATGCTGTTAATCTTTTGTCTTTATCTGATACAACTCTGCTTTGTTTTTCTAAGCCTACTGTTACTTTTTTTACAGCTTCTTCTATATCATTGTTTGTGATTGATTTATGTTCTTTTATAGTTGCTATTATTGCTGACTCATTTAAAATATTTGCCAGTTCAGCTCCTGAAAATCCAGCTGTATCCTCTGCTATACTTCTCAAATTAACATCTTCTGCAAATTTCTTTCCTTTTGCATGTATTTTTAAAATAGCTTCTCTTCCATTTAAGTCTGGAAGAGCTATTGTTATTTGCCTATCAAATCTTCCCGGTCTCAACAACGCTTTATCTAACATTTCTGGTCTATTTGTCGCTGCTAAAACAATTATAGTCTCTTCTGTATCAAATCCATCCATTTCTACTAACAATTGATTTAATGTTTGATTATTTTCTGTTTCTGCACCATTTCCTGTAGTTCTTCTTTCTCCTATTGCATCTATTTCGTCTATAAATACTATACAAGGTGATATTTTTTTAGCCTTTTCAAATAGTTTTCTAACTCTTGATGCTCCTAAACCAGCAAACATTTCTATAAATTCTGAACCACTCATAGATATAAATGGAACATCAGCCTCTCCTGCTATTGCTTTTGCTATTAAAGTCTTTCCTGTTCCTGGTTTACCACAAAGTAATACTCCTCTAGGAATTTTTGCACCCATTTCGTAAAATCTTTTTGGATTTTTTAAAAAATCTACTATTTCTATTAATTCTTGTTTTTCCTCTTCTAATCCTGCTACATCTTCAAATTTAATTTTGGAATTGCTTGTTTCCGAGTCATAAACTTTACTCTTATCACCTAAGCCTTGCATCTTTAGAACTAAATAGAATAACACCAATATCATTATTGTTGGCAAAATTCCATATAATGAACTTAATACTCTTATAAACACATTTTGCTGTTTTTGATTTAATTTTATGTCATTATTTTTTTCCACTTTTTCTTTTTGTATTAATTCTATAAATGCTTGTGTATTTGGAACATTTGTAATTTTCTTTTCTTCCACGTTTTTTAATTTTGTTTTAACTGTATTGCTTCCCACTGTCATTTCTATTTTTTCTACTGTTCCATCATTTATTTCTTTTATTAGGTCTGTATAAGCCAATTCATTTTCCTTGTTTTTATTATTAGAATTAAACAAATATATTCCAAGTACTGCAAATATAGCGGTTAGTAATACTATTGCTAAAATTATATATATAATTTTTTTATTTTTTGCTTTTTCTTTATCTTTGTTCATTTTGTTTCCCCTTTCTTGTCATGCATTTGTCCCTTCAGGTTGTTCTCCTACATCTGTTTCTCCTTGCTCTTTTTTCTTTTTAGTGGTATTCTCTTTTTGTTCTTTTTTGCTTTCTTCTTCGTCTCTTTTTCTTATTCTTTCTTTTTCCTCTTTTTCCTTCTTTTCTTGCTCTTTTCTAGCAATTTCTTCTTTAACTTTTTCTTGTTCACTCATTATTTTCATAAGTTCTCTTTGTTTTTTTATAACATCTGATTTTATTATTAATATTGATGAAATAACATATATATATGAAATTGCTGTATACATTATCTGAAAATATTTAACTGTAAATCCTGTAAACATATTTATTATTATATACATTAAATTTAATATTATTGGTAATGTTAAAGCATATACTGCTATATTATATAATGCACTAACCTTTAGCCTTACTTTCAAAATTGCAGAAGTTATATAACCTAAAAGAGCTAGTACTAATGCATCTATCAATACACTAGAAAGATAAATTATATACAAATATATAAACATTGTTATAAAGAATATACTACATATTGCAAAAAGATTTTGATTAGATAAGGCATTTATTATATCTTGCTTTTGTATTATATTTATATTATATTGACTAGTTATATCAGAATAATTATATGTTGAAGGTATATTTGTCATTTGATTTTTTATAATTATTCTATCTTTTAAAAATATTATTCCATTAAATTCCAGTTTTATATCATTAGTATACTCATCTATTTTTTCTTGTGAAATTTCGCTTGTATCAAACATTATTTTAATGTCCATATATTCTATTTTATATGTTATTAAAGTTTCATCTTTGTTTTCAGACTTAACATTTAGCTCATTATCTTTAAATGTTAGCTCTGATACATCCTGTTCTATAAAAGTCTTAAAATTATTAACAGCATTATTAAAATTTATTGTTATAGCACCTGCAACTACTAATGTAAAAACCACCATTAATTTTAAAAGATATTTAATTGCACTTTTTGTGCTTTCTCCTGCTAAAATTTGGTATTGCTCAATATTTTTTATAGATATAATTATTCTTTTCCAAAATGATATTTTTTGCTCTTCCACTTTTGTTTCTCCTTTATATTTTATCAATAGTCATTCCTTCTTTTGTATCTTTTACTATAAAACCTTTTTCTTTTATTTTATCTCTTATTTCATCTGATAATTGCCAATTTTTTTCTTCTCTTGCTTTTTTTCTTTCTTCTATTAATACCTTTATCTCTCGTGGTAACTCTATTTCATTTTTTTTGTCTACATATTTTTTAGAATTTTCTAAATCTAATCCTAAAACCTTATCAAATTCTAATAATAGTTCAGCAAATTGTTTTGATTTCTTTCCGTTCTTTACTATTTCCCATACAATTCCCATTGCCAAAGGAATATTTAAATCATCATTTATTGTTTCCAAAAATTTCTGTTTATATTCTTCAATGATAGAATTATCTATTATTTCTGTACCTTCTAAATGTTTTAAGTATCCATTTCTTAATCTATCTAATGCTATTTGCGATGATTTTGCTATTTCAAATGTAAAATTCAATTTTGCTCTATAATGAGCTGTATAGCAAAATAACTTATATGCTAGAGGCTCTATTCCTCTTTCTTGTAACTGGTCTAATGTATATGCATTTCCTAGAGATTTTCCCATTTTTCCATTATCTACTTGCAAAAATTCTACATGCATCCACACTTTTGCTGGTATCTTACCTGTTCTGCCTTTACTTTGTGCTATTTCATTTTCATGGTGTGTTGGTATATGGTCAACTCCTCCAGTATGAATATCAAATTCATCTCCTAAATATTTTAATGACATTGCAGAACATTCTAGGTGCCAACCAGGATATGATAATCCCCAAGGACTTTCCCACTTCATTATATGGCTTTCTGGGGCTTTAATCCAAAGTGCAAAATCATATGGATTTTTCTTTTCCATATCTACTTCTACTCTTGCACCTGCAATTTGTTCATCAATATTTCTATTTGATAAAACAGGATATTTATCTAACTTTGATATATCAAAATAAATTCCTTTACTTGTTTCATAAGCATATCCATTTTCTATTAATTTCTTTACATATTCTAGCATTTCTGGTATATGCTCTGTTGCTCTTGCAACAATACCTGGTCTCTCTATATTTAACCTTTTCATATCTCTAAAAAATATTTCTTCATAATATTTTGCTATTTCATATGGATTTTTATTTTCTCTCTTTGCAGCTTTTTCCATTTTATCTTCGCCTTCGTCGGCATCTGATTCTAAATGTCCTACATCTGTAATGTTCATTACATGTTTTAGTTTATACCCATTATATTCTAAAACTCTACGTATTGTATCCATAAAAACATATGCTCTAAAGTTGCCTATATGTGCATAACTATAAACTGTTGGTCCACAACTATAAATTCTAACCTCTTTGTCATTTATTGGGTTAAATTCTTCTTTTGTTCTTGTTAATGTATTATATAATTTTATTTGCATAAAACTCTCCATTTCTTTATTCTCTCACTCTATTCACATTAGGATTAGGATTTGGATTTGGATTTGGCTCATCCGGTTCTTCTGGCTCTTCTGGAGTTGGCTCTGTTGTTACTTTTTTATTAATAAATATTACAATTGAGGTTCCAACATCCACAACTGTACCTTCTTGTAGACTTTGTCTTAATACTATGCCATTTTCTGCTGTTGTGTTTTCTTCATAAACTAATTGAATAGAAAATTTGCTTAACATTGATTTTGCTTCAGTTTCAGTTTTTCCAATAACATTAGGTACTTTTATTTGCTCTACTACTGGTTTAGTATGTTTGTCACATGTTGCAGTCGGCACATTATATTTATCTCCAGCACTTGTACTCCAATTTGGATTTTGTTCTCTCTCTGGCCTATTAGTATATATTTTAGTTTCTGTATTTTTACAATATTCTGTTGCTATTTTTCCAGTATCTTTACATATTTTTAGTTCTGTATGCCCTTCGCATGCTGATGGTACTGTTCCTGAAACAAAATATTCCCAATATGTGTCTTTGCATTTATCTGTAGCTAATTTACCAGATTGTTTACATATTTTTGCTGTTACAACTCCACTTGGTTTTTCAAATCTCTTTGTTGCTAAATTTTTATGCACATCTCTCATTATTTCTCCCCAGATATCTCCTGAAGGGTTATTACCTACATATGGTTCTTTTTCATTTTCGTCAAATCCATACCATGTTGCCCCTGTATAATATGGTGTAAATCCACAATACCATCTATCTACATAGTTATTTGTAGTTCCTGTTTTTCCTGCTGAATCCATACCAGAAATCCAACCTTCTCCTGCTATTCCCACATTTACAGAAGAAAGCAATATACTTTGTACAATATATGCATTTTCCGCTGATATAACCCTTCTTGTTTCTTGTTTTGGCTTTAATACTGTGTTTCCATTTGAATCTTTTAATTCTGTATAAAATATAGGTGTAATATATTCTCCATCATTTGCTATTGCTGCATATGCTGCTGCCATTTGAAGTGGAGATGAACCATGTGTACTTCCTCCTATTGCTAAAGACAACATATTATCTTCTTCATTATATGTATCTAGACCTAATGAGTTTAAAAATTTTATTGAATTTTCTGGTCCTAAATTAGACATTATTTTTAAGTTTATTATATTAGATGAACGCTCTATTCCCCTTCTTACAGATGCTAATCCCATATATCCAGTTGAATTTCCTGGAGCCCAGTTTCCAAAATTAGTCCATGAATCATCATATACTGTTGCTGCTGTTATTACTCCTGCATTTAGTCCAGCTGCCACAGCTGCAAGAGGTTTCATTGTTGAACCACATTGTCTATATGTTTGCGTAGCTCTATTTAAGCCTAATGGGCTAGAATCTTCTCCTAAGCCTCCCATAACACCTACAACTTTACCTGTTGATTGTTCTATTATTGCCATTCCTGCTTGTGTATGTTTATATTTTCCATTCTCATCTTTAGTTTTTTTAGAATCAAATATATATTTATCTCTTAAAAATTCTTTTTCCATTCTTTCTTGTATGTTTGTTACTTGAGTAGTATATAGTTTATAACCTCCACTATATAACATTCTTCTTGCTTCTTTTGTATTTACTTCTTTTAGTTCTGCAAATTCTTCTACTACTTGATCTATAGCTGCTGCTGTGTGATATGACATATCTGTTGTATCTGCAATTTCCCCTTTTGTAAAAACTAATCCTTTATCTACAGTTTCAATTGCTTCGTTATATTCTTCCTCTGTTTCTATCATTCCTAATTCTTTCATTTTTGCAAGAACTGTTTTGGTTACTTTTTTTATTGCTTCTGTATTATCTTCTTCTCCATATGGGTTATATGCATTAGGTGCTCTATTTATACCTGCTAGAAATGCTGATTGTGCTAAACTTAGGTCTGCTGCTGACTTATTAAAATAATAATTAGCTGCCTTTTCTACTCCATAAATATTAGTTCCTCCACCCATAAATACTTGATTTAAATATATCTCTAATATTTGGCTTTTTGATAACATTTGCTCCATCTGATATGCTCTTGACCATTCTCTAATTTTTCTTTTTACACCTTCTATTCCTTCATCTTCATCTTCTTTCATCATATTCTTTACTAATTGTTGTGTTATAGTACTACCACCATAAGAAGATTTTCCTCCATTAAGTATAAAACTTACTATTGCACCTGCTGTTCTTTTAATATCCACTCCAGAATGTTTTTCAAAACGTTCATCTTCTATTGCTACAAATGCGTTTGGTATATATTTTCCCATTTGTGAAAGTGAAATTATCTTTCTATTTTCATCTCCAGATAATTCACATAAAAAGTTTCCTTCTGAATCATATACCATTGTATTATTATATCCTATAACTAAATCT
>OJMO01001385.1_pt1 | contig 15084 bp, 10 predicted proteins | sample 1597241 | NCBI WGS metagenome assembly OJMO01 (sample SAMEA2452129, study PRJEB22498) | human gut metagenome | biome: human feces; feature: human gut; material: feces | place: Australia | collected 2012 | reverse complement strand
TGAAGTGGCCACATATTGCTTGTTTCCCCATGACTCAATATAAGTAAAGCCTGCAAACTCTTCGCCACATAAAGCGATAATCGCTTTTCCTTCTCTCATTTTAGTCGCCACGTATTCATGTGTGCGTTCTGCGATGCCCGTTCCGCGTACCTTAGCTGCTTCCCTGATGGTATCTAAAATTTTATCAACGTAAACTTCATGTGAGGCATCAGCCACCATCACATCAACTTGTTTAGCATCCATTTCTTATTCTATATTATTTTTATTGTATATTCGGTATAATGAGTGAAAGTGCGTTCTTCACCCCGGTCTCTGTGCAGCCTTCGCGCACCACAAGCATAATGGTATCATCTCCGGCAATAGTTCCCAGAATTTCATCAAATTCTTTACTATCAATATCATAAGCCAAACTGCTGGCATAACCGGGACGAGTTTTTATCACAGCCAGATTTGCCGAGAACTCAATGGAAATAAAGCCATTATGCATTAATAATTCGCCGGCCGAATGCTGTTCGGTCATACGCTTATACATTGTATTATTAGGTAATACGTATACATAGTTCCCATTCATGCTGGCAGCCTTTGCAACTTTCAATTGCTTCAAATCACGTGACAGTGTAGCCTGTGTCAGGCGGAACCCCTCTTTAGCCAATTCCTGTAACAGTTCTTCCTGACTTCCTATTTCCTTGCAGGAAATTATAATTTTGATGGCATCCAGTCTGCTATTCTTGCTCTTCATACTGCATAATTATTCTGATTCGATTGCAAAATTACGCATTGTTTGGGAATATAGATACAAAAAGCAGAATATTTTTGCGCATATATGCAAAAAAGTAGTGTTAAAGTTATATTTTAATCGAAAAAAGCCATACCCAATAAGGAAATAAGACAGAAAAACAACTGCCTTTGTCTACTTTCGACGTAACTCAATCCTTTCGTGAAACTTTTCAATGAATATGCAGACCGGCAACATCATACGGATATGTAAAAATCACAGAAGGTCCTTGTTTTGCCTGTTCGTCTACTTTATAATATCCTCCGAAATAATGAATAAAGTGAGCATTTATCTCATTACGAATCATAGCCGTTTTATTCTCAAAACGCTCCTTTGCCAATGGTGTATTAACAACCGTCACCAGTAAAAGCGATTTTTCTTCCACACGTTTTACTGTTATATCCGAATGATAAAATTCCGTGTCCACGGTAGAGACGGCTAAACTTTCAAACAAAGAAAGTAAACGTGCCTGATCTGTTCTGACCATCTGTTTCTCCAAATCGGTATGCAACTCTGCATGCACACAGTTCTGCCCGTTTTTATCAGCCTCCTCTATCACAGCGCGAAACAGACCGATAAAGTCACAACTGCCTTCCACATATTTTATTTTCCCCGATTCAAGGCGAGAAAGCTCAAGGATATTATTCACATAGTCCAATAACTGTGTAGCATTCTCCTGAACAATCTTATTATAAGCAGATTTACTTTCTTCATCCAAATTATCCGCATCAGCCAAAATTTCGGCAAAACCCACCACAGCATTCAAAGGAGTACGTATATCATGACTGATTTCAAGTTTCAACCGTTCTTTAGCCAAATTATCAGCATGCGAAAGCTCGGCAGCCTTTATCGCCTCCTTTTCTGCCAAAGCAATTCTCTTTGATAAGTAACCGGTATAAAGATAAAACAACAGCAGCAAAACCAATAGTACACCCAAAATCATAATAGCCCGAAGATAGTTCAGGTTAGTAATCTTTTGCTTTTCCATCAGCAATTCATTGATTTGATAATTCTCTTTTACTTGTTCCAACTGGCTGGTGGTTGTAGCTGTACTCAAAGAATCCTGTTTATGCAGCAAAAACTTCAATGTATGGATGCCTTCGTTCCAGTCACCCTTATCACGCAATATCAAAGACTTATAAAAAATAAGAGTTTCGAATACATCTATATGTCCCCTTTCGACAAACGGAGCGACCTGGTCTATCAATGCGATTCCTTTATCATATTCCTGTATCCGGGCATAATACTGTAATTCCATCAATTGTATATTCAGCCAATACACCGAATCCACTTCCGGAGTAAGCAAGTTTTTGGCTTTTTCAAGAAATTCAGCCGTTTTAGAATAATCCTTATGATGCATATAATAACGAACATACCTGGTTTGGCAATCCACCATTACATCTCTCCAATTATTCACAGTCTTGGGCTCCTTAGACAACACTTCTTTCAACAAGCCCTCCATTTTCTCTAAATAAAACAAAACAGAATCTCTCTTCACTCTATCGGGGTCCTTAGAAGGCAAACCGGAAACAATATCAGCATATCTACTTGATAAACGAGAAAGAATATCAATGCGCAAACTCAATTTAGTCGTTTTCTTGCAAGCCCGATACCCTTTTAGAAGAGCTGCAAGTGCTTCATCCGAACGATTAAAAGCAGCATACGTACATCCCAAACTATTATAAGCAGCCACTATGCCATTATTACTTTTTCTCTCTTGTGCCTCTTTCAAAACTTCTTTTGCCACAAAAGCCGCCTTTTCATTCATTTTTTTAGAAGCCAGCACGCGACTGATAGCAGCCTTTTGTTCCAGATAATAATCATACTTGCCTATCTTGGAAGCAAGTTCCTGCAACTCATCCACCCAAAGGGTGATACTGTCCAAATCATGTTTTTTATCATAACAGACAGCCAGATAATAGGCACCCAAATTCTCATAATAGATATTCTGCTGCTTACGTGCTTCTTCATAAAGGCACTTGGCAAAAAACACATTATAAGGAGGATTCTGATGCAAATATGCCGCGTCCAGCAACACAGACAAACGAGAAGTATCTGCTGGTAAATGTTCCACCTTCCTCATCAAACTGTCACGAAAAGCAATCGTATCATCCCCTTTCCATCCCCGGGAAAAGAGACATGAAAACGAAATCAGACAAGATACCAGTGTTATAATTTTCTTCATATTATGATACTCTGCTTATAATAGTGTCGATTTATACTTTAACGGATGAGTGAAACAAAAACGTGCCCCTCGGGTATAATCTCCGTCAATCCATATCTTACCACCTACGAACGTCACTATCAGCCGGCAGATAGAAAGTCCCAAACCGGTCCCCTGTACAAACTCATTCAATTTTTCAAAACGTTCGAAAATAAGTTTCTGCTTTTCCTTTGGAATGCCGCAACCTGTATCCGCCACCGAAAAGAGAGCTGTCCCGTCATTTGCCTTTTCGAGTTTAAGCACAACAGAACCTTCTTTAGTAAACTTAACAGCATTCACCAACAAATTTATCAACACCTGCCTCAGTCGCGAATCATCCGTTTCGAGCTTCAACGAAGCAAGAGCTGTCTCAAATTCCAACCTTACATTCAGTTTATAAGAGGCGCGTATGGTTTCTATTACTTCATTGCATATCTTTACCGCATCATGCTCCTTTATATTGAAGTGAATATTGTCTTCTTCAAAATCCGACAAATCAAGTATATCATTTATCAGTTTCAGCAGTTGATGCGAATTGACACGGATAATCTCACAAGCTTGCTTACGGGAATCGTCATCCATGCCCATATCCTCTTCCGACGCCAACAAAGTGGAGAAACCCACAATAGCATTTAACGGCGTACGCACTTCATGGCTCATATTAGAAAGGAACATATTCTTTTTGCGAATGGCATTCTCTGCCTTCCGCCTCATCTCCTCCTGCTTTCTTTTTGATTCCTTCAATTTGAATATTTTCTTCCAACTCAGAAAAATAAGATAAAACAGCACCAAGACACAAACAGCAATTCCGGTCACATAATAGCGGTTGGACAGAGTACGCCGGTGTTCATTCATAAACTTCAGCCGATCTGCCTGAAAACGAGTGCAAAGCCGGTCAATCTCCTTAGGATAATTCTTATTAAATACAGACTTCACATAAGCATATACGTTAGCAAACTGTTTAAAAGCCTCCTGCTCTTTCCCCATCATAACATACAATTCTGCCTTATTACGCATTGCATCAATATACAATCCGCGATTGCTCTGCGGTGCCTTTCCTTTAAAGAAACGGTCGTAAACATCCAACGCCTTTTCATATTCTTCCTTACTCTCATAATAAGCCGCCTCGGTTATCAACAGATGCCGGATAATCCCCACCGGCAGCATCGGTTCTAACTTCCAAGCCTCCTTTAAGTAGTTGTCGGCTTCATCCGGCATCCCCGCCTGAATACAATAGTAAGCATTATAATTATAAAACAATGCCTGTTCCACCGGAGATAAATCTTCCGACAAATACTCATTTATGCGCTCTATATACAATTTAGCCTTCCCAATATTCTTCAAATGCAGAAGATTATCCACCAATTGCATCAGCAGTATTTTTGTAAGAATCTGATTATCCGAAGGATCTTTTAACTGCTTTAAAGCCTCTTCAAGTGATGTTCCCGCTTCCTCCAACCGGTTCATGTGACTATACACTTCACCAATTGCACTGAGCGACATTGCCATTCCGAATTTGTGGTTCATTGCCTGAGCTTTGGAGTACATCATATCACTTTGAGCAACAGCAATGCGACTCTCCCCCCTAAGAATATGCGAACGGATTACGACCCTCTTCAATTCAAAATATTCATCATATTTGCCTATAGAATCCAATACAGTGGTCAGACTGTCCCCAAAAAGAGCGATACTATCATTCCTCTCTGTATGAATAAAGCCGGCATTTTGCCTGAATGAATGGATATATTTTTGTTGCAATTCATAAGATTGGGGCTGCCGTCGTTCAGCATCCCACGCTCTTGCCGGATTAACATTTATCAAGCATAATAAAGAGAGAACAATAAGATGTCCGACTATTTTTTTCATTCTTAATTAAACCTTCATACATTTTTCATTTAGCGAAGGTATTGATATTCTGTCATTTCACCAAAGAAGTTACCAGAAAAGTAAGAATAATATGTTTTAGGGCATTTACCACGCATTCGAACAGTTATTATATCAAAAAAAGAGGAACAGTTTAAAAGAATGAGTTATTTTTGCAGTATCATTAATTCCTTAAATTATCAATTGCAGAAACATGGAACACACTTATTTCTTTGCAGTAGACCTGGGAGCCACCAGCGGACGAACCATTTTAGGTTGCCTGGGAGACGGCAAATTAGAGTTGAAAGAGATTACCCGCTTTCCCAATCATATAATAGAGGCCTGCGGTCATTGTTACTGGGACATTTATGCCCTTTACCGCGAAATCATCAACGGACTCAAAACAATAGCCAAAGACAACATTCCCATCCGTTCCATCGGTATCGACACATGGGGGGTGGATTTCGCACTTATCGGTAAGGATGGCGAACTGCTCCGCAATCCCTATTGCTATCGTGACCCACATACAGTAGGAGCACCCGAAGAATACTTCACGCACATTCCTCGCGAAAGAGTATATGATATTACCGGCATTCAGATAATGAATTTCAATTCATTATTCCAGTTATCGACACTACACCGCAATCATTGCACCGCATTGGAAGCAGCAGACAAAATTCTCTTTATGCCCGATGCATTGGGCTATATGCTCACCGGAAAAATGGTCACCGAATATACAATTGCCTCTACTTCACAAATACTGAACCCGCGCACCAAACGTTTTGAAAAAGAACTGCTGGACGTAGTGGGAGTCAGAGAAGAACAATTCGGCCGGTTTGTCTTCCCCGGAGAGCAAATCGGAGTACTGACAGAAGAGGTACAGAAACTGACCGGTCTGGGAGCTGTTCCCGTCATCTCGGTAGCCGGACACGACACCGCCTCGGCTGTGGCAGCAGTACCGGCTCAGAACGAGAATTTCGCCTATCTAAGCTCAGGCACATGGAGCCTGATGGGTATCGAAGTAAAAGATGCCATTATCAACAAAGAAAGCTACGAACAGAACTTCACCAATGAAGGAGGAGTGGAAGGTACTACCCGGTTCCTGAAAAACATCTGCGGTATGTGGTTACTCGAACGATGCCGCAAGGAATGGGAAACAACCAACAACAGTTATTCTTATACCGAATTGATTGACGCTGCTTTGGCAGCACCCGCTTTCCGCAGTCTTATCAATCCCGATGCCCCATGTTTCCAAAATCCGGCATCCATGATCAAGGCTATCGCCGGATATTGCAAACAGACCGGTCAACCTGTCCCCGAAACATACGGAGAAATAACCCGTTGCATCTTTGATAGTTTATCCATGCGCTACAAACAGATATTCAGTGTGCTGCAAAAGATTGCGCCATTCCCTATCGAAAAATTACACATAATCGGCGGAGGCTCACGCAATAACCTACTCAGCCAATTCACCTGCAATGCAGTGGGTGTTCCTGTCATGGCAGGACCGAGTGAGGGAACAGCAATCGGCAATATCATGCTGCAGGCAAAAGCAAACGGACTGGTAAACGACATTGCCGCCATGCGCCGTCTCATCAGTACCTCTGTAGAGACCGTCTCCTTCGAGCCGCAGAATACAACCCAATGGGAAGAAGCTTATCATAAATATCTTGCCTGTTACAGAGAGGATATTTAATATTTGCTATATTTGTAAATTACAGAACAATCAAATCAAAAAGAAATATGAAATCAATTTTAGACAATCGCCCCGAGCTGGCACATGAAGTAAATAAAGTAGCAGAAGTTGCCGGTTATTTATGGCAAAAAGGATGGGCAGAACGCAACGGAGGAAATATCACCGTTAACATCACAGAATACGCAGACGACGAAATCCGCAATATGCCTGCCATCAGTGAAGTAAAACAAATCGGCGTTACACTGCCTCATCTGAAAGGATGCTATTTCTATTGCAAAGGAACCAACATGCGTATGCGTGATTTAGCTCGCCGCCCCATGGACAACGGTTCTGTTATCCGCATTCTGGATGACTGCGCAAGCTACGTTATTATAGCCGACAAACCGGTTCAGCCCACCTCTGAAGTTCCTTCTCATCTGAGCGTGCATAATTACCTCATCAGTAAAGGTTCTCCTTATAAAGCATCCGTACATACGCATCCCATCGAACTGATTGCCTTGTCGCACAACAAGAAATTCATGGAAAAAGATGTAGCCACTAACCTGCTGTGGAGTATGATTCCCGAAACAAAAGCATTCTGTCCGCGCGGCCTAGGCATGATTCCTTATGCGCTTCCCAGCTCAGTAGAACTGGCAGAAGCCACTATCAAGGAACTGGCAGACTATGATGTCGTCATGTGGGAAAAGCATGGCATCTTTGCTGTGGACCGCGATGTAATGGCAGCCTTCGACCAAATTGATGTATTGAATAAATCAGCATTGATTTATATCGCGGCAAAGAACATGGGCTTTGAACCCGACGGCATGAGCCAGGAACAAATGAAAGAAATGTCTGTCGCTTTCAATTTACCTAAATAAGAATAAGAAGAAAGGGTATCAAAACGTTGATAACGCTGCTATTGTCACCTGTAGGGACGAGATATGCTTGTCCCCTACAGGTGATAATCTAACAGACTATACAACATCAATCCTGAGATTCCCTATTCAGTTTCTCAAACATTTTGTCGAATTCTTCTTCATCATAATTCAATTCACTGAAATCAAAATCACCAAAAGGCACCTCTGCTGCATCCACTTCTCCATCAGTCACTCCTTCTATACTGTAAGTAAAATCAGTGCCGATTGCCTCCATTATAATAGGTATATAAAGTTCAGCTTCCTCATCTGTATCGGCACGCAGGTAATGTTTACCATTTCTGCCAAATTCAGCAAACGGTATCTCCTCCTTCTTTTCATCCAGAATATATTTCGTGATATCGAAAGAATCCTCAGAATCTATTCCTACAGCTTCGGCAAAATCGATAGCACCATACACCAACTTATGGGCATCGGCATACGCTGCTTTTTTCAAGTCTTCATCCATATCGATACGTTTCACCATCATTTCATAATCGTCATGATTCATATTGAAGAAATATTCGGAATGAAGCAAACCTTTACAATAAATATCCACCAAATAAACTCCCATCGTAAAGTGTCCTTGCGGATGTTGACGAGTGACAATAACTGTCTTTTCCCCCATATAATCCCATTTCGTTCCTATATAGCACTCTACTATCGGCAACTGTCTTGCTTTCTCCTTAATATATGCTTCCGGGGATAGCAGCTTTTGTTTTTGAGCTTTATTCTTTATCATAATTTTCGATATTGATTTCGTACTATGGCTGAGTATCCATTTCTGAAAAGTCAAAACCTGCTACCCTACCTTCACATGTATTAGACTTTTTAGAGACTCCAGTCCTTTAATGGCTGTAAAGATAGAAAAATATATTCCATAAATAAGACATATCCGAAGAATATTTACTACAATAAAAATAAGCGGAACAAAATAAGAGCATAGGTGGTATCCTTTCTTCTGCTACCTCTTTTCCCGTTTAATCCGCTTCATCACTGCAAATCGTAAATTATCAACAGGCACAACACCAAACGATAAATTACACCTTTGCAAAAATAAATATAGGTATTATAAGGCAAAAAAGCTATCTTTGCCATGATATAAAAATAACCTGATGGTACCACCGCCGGAAGAAAGTAGAAAAAAGATGAAGAAATATACACTGAACATAACCGCAGCCATGCTTTTTGCTTTGGTCACAATCTCACCTGCCCTTGTGGGCAGCAGTTGCGTTGCTCCGAAAGGAGAACAGGAAGACACAGCAAGTACAGCCATAAAAAAAGATTTAGGTATCACCGCACTGAAATACAGCAGTCCCGAAGTGCCGGTCAGTGTCATTTTCTGTGGAAAAACGATAGACCTCAGCCGATACGACCGTCATGAGCGTATGGATCGCGAACTGCTGGCATTTACCTATATGCACAGCACCTCCCTGCAAATGATAAAGAAAGCCAACCGCTATTTCCCTATCGTAGAACCCATACTGAAGGAAAACGGAATCCCGGATGACTTTAAATATCTGATGGTAATAGAAAGCAACCTCAACCCCATCGCACGCTCCTCTGCCGGAGCCGCCGGACTATGGCAATTCATGCAAGGTACGGGAAGGGATTACGGACTGGAGGTTAACAACAATGTGGATGAACGTTACCATATTGAGAAAGCGACTCGTGCCGCCTGCCGTTATCTGAAAGACGCGTATGCTAAATATAAGGATTGGGTGGCTGTTGCCGCCTCATACAACGCTGGTCAGGCACGTATTGCCAGCCAACTGGCTAAACAGGATGTGGACGATTCGCTGGATTTGCAACTGGTAGAAGAAACAGCCCGGTATGTGTACCGCATTCTTGCCGCCAAACAATTGTTCAGTGCCCCTACTACTTTCGGTTTCCGTCTGCGCGCATCGGATTTGTATCCGCCCATTCCCTATACGGAAGTCACTGTGACAAAAGGAATTGCAGACTTGGCACGTTTCGCACGCAGCAAAGGAATCAATCTGGCCATATTAAAGAATATGAATCCCTGGTTACGGGAAACATCCTTGTCCAACCACAGCGGGCGGACTTACGTGATAAAAATCCCTACCAAAGAAGGAATGACTTATGATCCGAAAAAGACGGTGGCGCATGATAAGCGATGGGTGATAGAATAACTTTCTATCATACAGCATTCCATAATCAATTTACCAGTTTTCCTCCACAGTATTTACAATAAGCAGCCTCGTCCTCATGTCCGTCCTTACCACAGTGCGGACATTTCAGGGCCACCCTGCGCCTGTGTTCCTGAATCATAGATGCAGACACAATTCCTGTGGGAACTGCAATGATGGTATAGCCCAGTAACATTACAATGGCCGAAAGGAAGCGCCCTAACGGAGTTTCCGGAGTAATATCCCCATAACCTACTGTTGTCATCGTCACTATCGCCCAATAAATACTATTCGGAATATTATTGAAAGAAGTGCCCGGCCGCTGTCCCTCAATCATATACATCAATGTACCGATCGAAGTCACCAATATCAGTACAAACAAGAAAAAAACAATAATCTTCCGACTGCTGAACACCAAAGAGCGCAACAAGAAATTACCTTCATTCAGATAATTGAAAAGTTTAAAGATACGGAACACACGAATCAACCGGAAAGTGCGGATCACCAGCAGATAACGTGCCGTGCCGAAAAGCCAGCCTATATATAGAGGTAAGGTAGCCAGCAAATCCACTATACCGAAAAAACTCAGAGCATACTTCCGCGGTTGGGGAGAACAATAAAGCCTCAACACATACTCTAACGTAAAAAAGAAAGTAAAAACATACTCCGACACCCGCAGATAAGGCCCGATAACGGTATCCCAACTCTTGATACTCTCGGCAATAACCACCAGAATACTCAAGACAATGAACCCTATCAACGCCACATCGAATAACTTTCCCATCGGTGTGTCGCTTTCAAAAATAATCACATATATTTTATGCTTTAATTTCTCATCATGCAGTAAATTCTGCCATTTATTCCAAATACGCCTCAGAAATGCCATAATTTTTTAGGATAGAACACAAATCATTCACAATTATAACAAATATTGCCCGATTTATGTCCCATCGGTAACTATTATTTTCACTATATTTGCACAAAACCAATAAAATAATAGCATGAAGAAACAACTTATGACAGGTCTGTTCACAGTCCTCGCCCTTACAGCAGGCGCACAGACCTTCCAAGAATGGCGCAACCCGGAAATAAATGCGGTAAACCGTGCGCCGATGCACACGAACTACTTTGCTTTTGAAAATGCAGATGCAGCTAAGAAAGCGAACAAAAAACAATCAACCAACTACATGACTTTGAACGGAACCTGGAAGTTCAACTGGGTAAAGGATGCAGACTCCCGTCCGACTGATTTCTGGAAAACCGGCTTCAACGACAAAGGCTGGGATGACCTGCAAGTGCCCGCCGTATGGGAACTGAACGGATACGGTGATCCTATTTATGTGAACGTAGGCTATGCCTGGCGCAACCAGTTCCAGAACAACCCTCCCGAAGTGCCGACAGAAAACAACCACGTTGGTTCTTACCGACGTGAAATTGTAGTTCCTGCCTCATGGAATGGAAAAGATATTATCGCTCATTTCGGCTCGGTTACCTCTAACATGTATTTGTGGGTAAACGGACGTTATGTAGGCTACAGCGAGGACAGCAAACTGGAAGCCGAATTTGACCTGACTCCATATTTAAAACCGGGTCAGAAAAACCTGATCGCCTTCCAAGTATTCCGCTGGTGCGACGGTACCTATCTGGAAGATCAGGATTTCTTCCGGTATAGCGGCGTGGGACGTGACTGCTATCTATATGCCCGCAACAAAAAACGCATTCAAGATATCCGTGTAACTCCCGACTTGGACGCAGCTTACCAAAACGGCAGCCTGGCTGTCAATCTGGATTTGAAAGGCAGTGGTAAAGTCGATTTGGAACTGGTAGATGCACAAGGCAAGCAAGTGGCAACCGCTACCGCCAACAAATCCGGTCTGGTGACCATGAACGTAGAGAACCCCAAAAAGTGGAGTGCCGAAACACCTTATTTATATACCTTGCGTGCCAGCATGCAGGGCAGCAATGAAGTGATTCCTGTCAAAGTAGGTTTCCGCAAGATTGAATTGAAAGGTGACCAGATCTTGGTTAACGGTAAGGCAGTCCTGTTCAAGGGGGCCGACCGCCACGAAATGGATCCGGACGGAGGATATGTAGTATCTCCCGAACGTATGCTACAGGATATCCAGATAATGAAGCAATTCAACCTGAACGCTGTACGTACCTGCCACTACCCGGATGACAACTTATGGTACGACTTATGTGACCAATACGGTATCTATGTCGTAGCCGAAGCCAATATAGAATCTCACGGCATGGGCTACGGCGAAAAGACTCTGGCCAAGAACCCCTCTTATAAGAAAGCCCATCTGGAACGTAACCAGCGCAATGTACAACGCGGATTCAACCATCCGAGCATCATCTTCTGGTCATTGGGTAATGAAGCCGGTGACGGCCCCAACTTCGAACAATGCTATCAATGGATTAAAGCAGAAGACCCCAGCCGTGCCTGCCAATATGAACAAGCACGCCAGAAAGAACATACCGATATCTTCTGTCCGATGTACTATGATTATAACGGCATGGAAAAATATGGTCAACGTACCGATGCTACCAAACCATTGATTCAGTGTGAATATGCCCATGCAATGGGTAACTCGCAGGGTGGTTTCAAAGAATATTGGGATTTGATCCGTAAATATCCGAATCTGCAAGGTGGATTTATCTGGGATTTCGTTGACCAGTCCTGCCGCTGGAAAGGAAAAGACGGCGTGATGATCTATGCTTACGGAGGAGATTTCAACCGTTTTGACGCTTCTGACAATAACTTCTGTGACAATGGTTTGATCAGCCCCGACCGTGTTCCTAATCCGCACATGTATGAAGTAGGTCACTTTTACCAGAATATCTGGACTACTCCCGCCGATTTAAGCAAAGGGGAAGTAAATGTATTCAATGAGAACTTCTTCCGTGACCTGTCCGCCTACTATATGGAATGGCAAGTACTGAAAGATGGAAAAGTAATCCGCACCGGACGCGTGGATGATTTAAAAGTCGCTCCTCAGGAAACAGCCAAGATTACGTTGAATATCGGCAAGACCTGCACCTGCAAGGAATGGTTGCTGAACGTTTCCTACAAACTGAAAAACCGCGAAGGTTTGCTGCCCGCAGGTTTCACCGTCGCCAAGAATCAGTTGACACTGAATGATTACAAAGCACCGTCTATGGATTTGAAGAACGTGGAAACGACCAATGTAGCCACCGTTGTTCCGCAAATCATCGACAACCAATATCATTATCTGATCGTAAAAGGCAATAACTTCGTAGCCGAGTTCAACAAACAGAACGGTTACTTAAGCAAATATGCAGTGGACGGAACGGAAATGCTGAAAGAAGGCGCAGCCCTGACCCCTAACTTCTGGCGTGCCCCGACAGACAATGATATGGGAGCCGGCCTGCAAAACAGATATGCCGCATGGAAAAACCCGGGATTGAAACTTGTCCGCCTGGCTTCCACTACCGTAGACAATCAAGTACAGGTAACAGCCGAATACGACATGAAAGCCGTTTCTGCCAAACTTTATCTGGAGTATGTCATCAACAACCAAGGTGCCGTTAAAATCACCCAAAAGATGACAGCCGATAAGAATGCCAAGGTATCTCCGATGTTCCGTTTCGGTATGCAGATGCAAATGCCGAAGAACTTCAATACCATTGAGTTCTACGGACGCGGCCCGGTTGAAAACTACAGTGACCGTAACCATAGCACCGATTTGGGCATCTATCGCCAGAGTGTAGACGAACAATTCTACTCCTACATCCGTCCGCAGGAAACCGGAAACAAGACCGACATCCGTTGGTGGAAACAGTTGAATGCCGGCGGCAATGGCGTGAAGATTGTAGCCGAAGCTCCTTTCTCTGCCTCTGCATTGCATTACACCATCGAATCACTGGATGACGGCGCACAGAAAGACCAGCGTCACTCACCCGAAGTGAAGAAAGCCAACCTCACCAACTTGTGCATCGACAAGGCACAAATGGGATTGGGTTGCGTCAACAGTTGGGGAACCATAGCATTGCCTAAATATCAATTGCCTTACGGTGACTATGAATTTACATTCATCCTCTCTCCCGTAAAGCATAGTGTAGATATGGAATAAAAAGAGAACTCAAAGCATTGAATAAGGACAGCCGGATTTACCTTTCGGCTGTCCTTATTTATTTTATAAGGAAGTGCTGACTGAATACATACTTATAAAGTAAATACATATCTTGGTGTAAAGCATATCGTGATTGCTTAACCACGACCGTGGTTAAGCCTAATCACCCGGGTGGTTAGAGTTAGTCACGTAGGTGGTTAGAGTTAACCACAGCCGTGGTTAATAGAAATATAACTTTCATTCACCGGAACGTTATTGGCATTAAAGCATATAACTAACCATAATTATCATATCATGAACAAGCAATCCGCTATCTTCTACTCCTTACTGTTCCTGTTATGTTGCTCCTTCACCAAGCAACATAATGAGGAATGGAAAGAGATTAGCAATAAGTTCTACTCCATCACCTTGCCTTGCCATTGGAGCACAAAGAATGAAAAAGGCAATGGCATTATACCGGAAGAGCGAGACGCCCGGTCCATCGGTTGTCATCTCTATTATCTGATATGGGAAACTCCATTGATTAATTTCCGGGAAGACTTACCGAATCATGTATTGTGTTTTATTGAAAGCTATCAGAAAATAGATAAGGCATCCCCTATTACTTTAAAAGAAGTAGAAGAATTGGAAATGAAAAAGATTTCCGGTCCTATCCGGCTCTGCAGCAAAACGAGAATCAAATCCAATAAGAATCAAGAAAGGTTTGTCATTGTGCAAAAGAGTCAAGAATATGATAAGACATGGAATATATATCGCGTTTACTATTTATTACAGCAAGATGATGACATGGTACATTGTGTAACCATAAGGATGAGAGAAAATTATGCCAAAAAGAATCCGGGGAAAATCGAAGAGATAAAACGGATTCTTGACTCTTTTACCATAAAAGGCGAAAGGTAAGGAGAAAGGAGAACGCTCCCTCTGTCAAGAACATCACTTGTCTCCTTCCCAATTCCCCCGTGTAAAATCCGGTATCTCCACCGGAATGCTTCCTTGCCGCACCGAAAGTTCGCTCAGTTCCGTGATACACGACCATTCGGCTGCATCATACACATCCTGATCTAAAGGCAGACCATTGCGCAAGCAATGCACCAGACGATAATCCATGATATAATTCATCTCGTTCGGCATCTCTTTCCGCTTTGCCTCCTCACCGATGGTAGCAGTGAACGGATGCTTATAACGTTCCATTACTTTCTCAAAATCCTCTCCTGCCAAGGGTTCTTTACCATACTCGTCCAGCAGGATGCAAGGCACGGGATATTTCTGCATGAAGCCTTTTGTGCCGCACACAGTCTGATGCCGGCTGTATGGGCGCGGAGTCGTCACATCATATTGCAATACGATAGTACGCCCTTTGACCGTCCGAATCAATGTCGTATTCACATCTCCCATCAGATAAGGTTG
>OJMO01001373.1_pt1 | contig 15157 bp, 17 predicted proteins | sample 1597241 | NCBI WGS metagenome assembly OJMO01 (sample SAMEA2452129, study PRJEB22498) | human gut metagenome | biome: human feces; feature: human gut; material: feces | place: Australia | collected 2012 | reverse complement strand
TTGCTCATGGTTATGGTTTATTTTTGCAAATACAAAGATAACCAAAAGGGCTGATGCCTCGTGATGAAGTGTCAGCCCTGATTTTATTTGCTCATAAAAGTTTTACCGGACAGCAATAATACTTTTTAAATCTTCTATGGTCATATCTACTTTCAATTTACAAGCATTCCCTTTATCTCTTCCTCAACCATCTTATTGAGTTGTGGGAGCATCTGCTCGATTTTGCGGCACTTAACCTTGTTGAAGTGGAAATCGATGTCATCGAGGAGGTCATAACAGAGGCCTTCTGGCATATCACCAGCATAACCGGCTGCCACCATGGTGATACCAGCAAGTTTTCGAGCCTCTTTGTTGGTATGAAGGTCATATGCTCCTGCTGTTACCGTTAGGAGCGTCTCGTACATGAAGTTGCAATAATGCTGAATCTCAGGTAAGTAATCATCCTCCATGAGCTATGCCTCCAGCATCTCCTCTTGGTACTGACGGATGAGGAGCATGTTCTTCTCCTTTGCCACCTTCCCTTTTAGTGATTGAGTCATCACCCAGAACAGGGCATGAGAAAGCACAATACGATTCTCAGACGAATGATAGTAGAAGATGCTATCTTCAGGAGATTTACACTTCAGCATAGTCTCTTCAAGGTTAGTCATCATCTGCCTATGTGTTTCCCTCAATTTTGTTTTAGTATCTTGGTTCATTTTCCTTTTCTCTCTTTCCTAGAGTTTATCCACACCTCGGAATCATGAGATTGGGCGTTGTGGTCATTGTATATCACGTTTTCTGTGCCACGGAGCTGCTCGGTAACGATGTCCATTACGTCACTATCAACCACAGGAACGCAGTGGATTAAAGGGATGAGACCAAATTCCAGATAGTAAAACCACTTGCGAGTGACTTGTATGGGGGAGCATACGCAATGAAGTTCGCGATATTGACCATCAAAGAAAATGCGAGAGGCTACAAAGCATTCATCAGCAGAGTTCAAGACACCTTCATCCCCTTTGTATCGCTCGTTCTCTCTATCGCCAAGAATTATTTCATCAGGGATGCCTCTCTCAACCAAGTACCTACGTCCAGCAGTACTCAACGTACATTGGTCAGTCTCATAAACTTGTGTTGAGCCTGTCGAAACATTCTCTTTGTGTAATGATCCTGGCACATAGATATGCACTACCTCATTCTCCAGACGAAGTTCATGGTACAATTCTATCGTCCGATTTAGTCGAGCGCGAAACTCAAAGTCGGGATGCAAACCGTCTTCAAGCACCTTTGAGGCGCATTCTATCAGAATGCCATTACATCCTTTCCGCCCATCCATCGTCTGCCGAGCCACTCTTTGCTTCTCGTACCAGTATTCCTTAGCTTCCTCTTTCGTTAGCATAGCTATGCAAATGATTCAGTCCCATCTTCGCCATATCGTCCATCCTTGGCTTCATAGATGACCGATGGTTCCAAGACTTCAACTGTATGCCATACACCAGCAGGCACCACACAACCGAAGTTCCCTACAGAAGGATCCAACATAAAGCGAGAAGACTCTTTCAGTCGTACGCCATTTGGAACGTCTTGAGCATCCATTCCCATAGGGAAATCTACGTCAGCCGAATCCACTTCATATAGTACCTCCACCAACTTACCACACAGGCATAGTGCAGTTTCATTACTGTTGGGATGACGATGAATGGGCACTTTCGTTCCAGGCATTAGAGCATTCAATATTCGTTGACTGTTATCCTTATGTTCGAGTTCTATATCCGTAGCCTCGGTCCTTAGGTCGCAGCTCTGCCTAAGTCGAGGATTCACAACCGACTGATCCAGCAGTTGCTGTATGAGTTGTTTATCTATTTGAATCATATCTTGTCTTATCTGTTTTCTGAGGCCAAAATAAATATGACACAAATTGCCATACCAGTTTCACCATCGATTTCAATAGTTTCATTTCTCAATCACATTATATTGTTCAATAGCCTTCTCCAATATCATCAGCGCCCTCTGTATATCTTCCTTACAGAGGACATACGCCAAACGTACCTGATTCTTGCCCATTTCAGGTGAAGTATAGAAACCTGCAGCTGGAGCCAACATGATTGTTTCTGCCACAACATTAGGATTATGACCACTTGGCTTCATACCTGCAGTCTTTTCATCCTTGTACCTAAAATCACTCAGACACCATGCACAGAACTTCTCGGCATCATCTACCGGCAACTTGGCAACAGTATAGAACGCACCCATTGGGATAGGCGTGTAGCATCCTGGAATACGATTAACTCCATCAATCAAAGTCTTTCGCCTCTCCAAGTATTCCTCATACACCTCACGCGAATAGGCCTCCGTTCCTTCAATGGACGCTTCTGCCACAATCTGACCAATCAGAGGAGGAGACAATCGCGCCTGACAGAACTTCATCACGGTCTTACGGACAGACTCATTCTTCGTGATCAACGCGCCAATGCGAATACCACATTCAGAGTATCGTTTGCTGACAGAATCGATCAGGATTACGTTCTGCTCAATTCCCTCTAAGTGCATAGCCGAAATGTATGGAGAGCCGGTATAGATGAACTCACGATACACTTCATCGGAGAAGAGGTACAGATTATACTTCTTCACCAAATCGCGAATCTGATTCATCTCACGTTGGGTGTAGAGATAGCCGGTCGGATTGTTGGGATTGCAAATCAAGATTGCCTTTGTGCGCTCATTGATCAGCTCCTCAAACTTCTCCACCTTTGGCAGGCAGAAACCTTCCTCAATGGTTGTAGTTACCGTACGGATAACTGCACCAGCCGAAATAGCAAAGCTCATGTAGTTGGCGTAAGCAGGTTCCGGTACTATGATCTCGTCACCTGGGTTTAGGCAACTCATAAAGGCGAACAGAACCGCCTCCGAACCACCACAAGTGATGATGATGTCATCAGCCGACAGCTTAATCTGATACCGTTCATAATAGTTCACCAATGCCTTTCGCAACGAGCGATAGCCTTGCGATGGCGAATACTCCAAAGTAGTACGACCTTGTGGTGAGCCTATCGAACCATCAACGTTCTTCGCAGCTATATCGCTGAGAGCGTCAAGTGCCTTTTGTGGAGTAGGAAGGTCCGGCTGACCAATGTTCAGTCTGTATATCTTCACACCCTCGTCCTCTGCTTTATAAGCCAAAGGAGCGAGTTTGCGAATTGGTGACTCGGGCATTTCTATTCCACGAGTCGATATAGTAAGTTCTTTACTCATATAATCACAAAATTATTATCAATGATAACCATGCATCTTTCGCCATACAAAGTGGTAGATTCTCCATAACGGACTCATGAGCCAGTCCCAAGGCGCGAAGCGGAAATAAGCAATGTTTCTGCCAATTATTCCAAAGAAATTCTGCCAATACGAACCCATATTGAATTTCTTGTTCCTTTCGTCATGATGACCGAAGTTACCGGCCTGCATGATTTCATCCAGAAGGAATTTACCATCCTGCTCGTTAGGTTCGCACAACATCAACTCGCGCTCTAAGCCGAATACCGTATGCATCACCTGCATTAATGCACCAACAAATCGACTAACGCTCAACGACTTCAGTATCTTCACAACCTCTTCCTTCTCATCAGAAGGCAGATGGCAAAGTACAAAGTAATAGTCCATCACCTGGCGCAACCCGATACCACCATCAAACAAATGATGATATATATGAAGCATCTGATGAACGGCATTAAACCTTTGTGTTGGTGCACAAATCTCTAACCTATCGCCTTGCAACTTTAACCTATTACTAAAGCACTCCTCCTCGCAACTTGCAAAGAACGCTTGCAGTTTCTTATTCCTGAATGCGTCACGGATCAGTCCTGGACGGTAATGTGCTTCGACTTCAGTATCAGCAAACACGTTCAATTGAGCATGCGTCTCACGTATATCATTAGTTGGTGAAATACTCTGCACCAACTCAATCACACGCTCTCTGCCACCTTCTATCCAAATATCAATGTCGCCCGACTATCTTAGGGCTGAAAGTGAAGAATGGTAAAGAGAGGCTACAGCTTGACCTTTGAAGATACACGAGCGGAATCCTTTTTCAGCCAGCATCTTCTGTACCTCCTCACATTGCTGATTTACGACCTCATTTCGTTGCTGTATCTTTGCTGCCATACCCATCCATGTAAGATACAACATTTCGGGTGGCTCCTGATGCTGATTCACCAGCATCTGAACACCTGCAAAGCACACGCCTACCAGCGACTGCTTCTTGGCCATATCGTATAGTGCCTTCCATTCCTCATTTGTGGGAGTCTTACTCAAGCACCCACTCACTCCAATGGAAACACGCAATAATTCAAAAAATAATTGTTCTATACTCATTTTCAAAATGTTTCTAGTACTGACAGTCGGTATCGAACCGAACCTTGCGGCCACCTGTGCTGCCAGTTGTCCATAATATAAAGTCGCCCTTTAAGGGAGATTTAGAGGGTCTTCTTACATACCGAACGCAAGACCTCCGCATATTTGCGAGTTCCAGCATCCTTTGTCAGATTGTCCAGAATAAACTGCCGTCCACGAGCACCCATTTTTTCACATTTCTCAGGCTCTGCTGCCAACTGGCTGATTGCTTCTACGAAGCCTTCCAAATCGCCAGCTTTGGTGAACACGCCCAACTGATTCTTTGTCAGAATCATCTGCAACTCGCCTTCATCGAAGTTTGCCAGCACAGGTCTTCCGCACGAAAGGATGCTCCATGTCTTCGAAGGCATAGCACTACCGCCAAGACCTTCCTTGCAGCTCACCAGACACACATCGCCCAGGCTGTACACATACTTCACCCTTTCTACTGGTTGCAATGGCAACAGTCGCAGATTCTTCAGTCCTTCAGCTTCAATGCGAGCACGAATATCGCTCTCCAATCCACCCGAGCCGAACACTACAAACTCCACGTTCTCGTTGTCGCGAAGTCGTGCAGCTGCATCCACCACGATGTTGATGTTCTGAGCATTACCAAGGTTTCCTGCATATACCACATGGAATTTCTCGCGATTCAGTCCAAACTCCTCAAACAAAGGATTCTCTTCCTTTGCAATAGGCACAACGGCATCCGAATCCACCCAGTTATACACCACAACCACCTTGTCTGCAGGAATACCTTTTTCCTCGACCAAGGTACGTTTGATGTCTTCTGATATGGCGATAATCTTGTCTGTGTTGTTGAAGGTGACACGTGCCACCCACGAACCAATCTTCCAAAGCAGACCGCCTTTCTTCGCCAAACCGGTTCCGCTCAATGTATCAGGGAACAGATCCTGGGCATTATACACTACAGGGCACTTCCTGAACAGTCGCACGATGGGCAACTTCAATCCCTGGATAGGAGGCGTACTGTCAATGAACGCTACATCATACTTATCCCAAAGCAAGTGATGCAGATATACCAGTTCACAGAAGCAGTATCTCAATGCACGGAGCAGAGGATTCTTACCCTCGCCATACATGCGGAATCTCTTCACCACCATCTTGTCGTCACAGTGTACCTCCTTGCGTTTCCACTCTACGCCCTCACGCACATTTCGTGTTGGTGTAGGCACATAGATCACGCTTTCATCACCCTCAGCGGCAAGTCTGTGCATCAAGTCATCCACAACGAAGATACCAGCACATTGCTCAGGATAGTAATACGAGAATGGGAAAATAACTTTCATCTATTCCGTCTCCATCTTTACTTCGTTCAACAAACTTTCAGCATAGGCAATCGCCTTCTGTGGAGTCTCTTCCGTCACGATTACATGACCGCTTCGGCAAAGGCTCGAAGTCACCTCTGGAATCTCATCACCAACCTGATGATAAATTTCCCATTCGTGAACACGAGGATCATCAAGCACCTCAGTATTCGAAATGCTTACCAACTTTCCAGGTTTCGGGCAGAAGTAACGAATGCATACACCCTGAGGTGCAGCTTTGGGTGTGAGGTCTGGCTCAATATTCAAAGCACAATCAATAGCAGCTGCTACCATATCAATACCTGTACTCAGTCGAGTCAGAACCGTACTGATGAAGTCGCCACCCATACGAGCACCAATCTCCATCAGATACGCCCTGCCGTCCTGCACCTTAACCTCAGCATGACAAGCGCACTTATCCACACCAAGAGCTTTCACACCCCTAACAGCTGCATCCTTTATCAAAGTTACAGTCTCATCAGGGAAGCATGAAGGCTGATTGTGACCCAACTCTACAAAATGAGGAGCTTCGGTAGTCTTTTTGTCCGTAACGGTCAATACATTCACCCTGCCTTCCCAAACGATGATTTCCACAGAAAACTCAGGGCCTTCGATGAACTGCTCCAACATCACCTGCTTGTCTCGACTCTCACCTTTGGCAAATTCAAACAAGCGAGCGAACTCGTCCATCTGGATATTTGAACTAATCTTGGCAATCCCACGGCTACCACTATTGCGACTTGGTTTGAGGATGCAGGCTCCAGTAAAGTCCGTACAGAACGAACCCCATGCCACTTCCATATCAGTAAAACACCTGCTCTTGGGCGAAGGAGCACCATACGCTTCAAACGCCTCACGCATCAAGTGCTTGTTGGTCGCTCGTATTGCCTGCTCTTTACTGATGCCGCTCAGATGCAGTTCATCATTGATGCGACCCATCACGTTCATGCTCACCTCTGAGCATGGATGAATCACGCCATCGATCTTTTCTTCACGAGCCACACGTAACATTTCCTCCTCCGAGGTGATATTGGCTACTATAGCCTTATCGGCATATTTCAGTCCGCAAGCATTAGGATTGCCATCGGCTGCTATTACATATATGCCCATTTCGTGGGCACGTTTTAGAATTGGCACCTGGAGTATTCCAGCTGCCAGTACTAAAAGTTTTTTTTGCATAGTCATTAGTGATTAATATTTTCACGGAAAAGCACCGTCTTGATGGTCTTCAGCACAATCTTTACGTCCATCCACAGTGTCAGGTGCTCAGCATAGTATGCATCATTCTTCATCTTCTCCGCTCCATCAATGCTGTTACGGAAGTAAGCCTGATTATATCCCGTCAGACCTGGCTTGATGGTCAGCACGGCAGGAGCCTCCTTCTTATACACATCAAGGAAATCTGGAGTATCAGGACGAGGCCCGATAAAGCTCATATTGCCAATCAGCACATTCAGGAACTGCGGAATCTCATCGATGCTGGTCTTACGCATAAAGCGACCAATCTTCGTCACACGAGGATCATCATCACCATTATACGTATCGCCATTCTCCAGTCTAATGTCAGGAGCATTCACTATCATACTCCTGAACTTATACATACCAAACATGCCACCGCCCTTTGCTATTCTTTTTGCCTTGTAGAAGATAGGTCCCTTATCCTCAAAGTAGATGATAGGCCCCACAATCACAATGAAAAGCAACACAAAAGGCAAAGCACAAAGGCCGATGATAATATCACCGACCCTCTTAAAGAAATGCTTATACATAGCTTACAGACTCTTTACAATATCTACAAAGTTTTCGATTACATACTCAACGTCTTCTTCAGACATTCTTGTGTTGAGAGGTAAAGTAATCTCATTCTCGAACAGATGATAAGCATTCGGATAATCCTTGATGTCAAACCCAAGTGCCTTATATGCGGTCATCATTGGCAGAGGCTTGTAGTGCACATTGGTAGCAATACCACGTTCTGCCATCTGCTCAATCACCTTGTTAGCCTCCTCACGGGTGCGACCAACCAAGCGAACCAGATACAAGTGATGGCTTGAGCAATGATCAGCATCCTTGTGATTCAAGTAAGCAATCTTGAAACCCTTTGAAGCCTCTGAAACATTGAAACTGTCGATTGCTTTATTATAGCACTCAACATACTTCTGACGCTTTGCGAGCATCTCCGGATAGCGCTCAAACTGCACCAATCCCAGGGCGGCCATAATGTCGGTCATGTTGCACTTATACCAAGGACCGATGATGTCATACTCCCATGCACCGAGCTTCGTCTTAGCCAGAGCATCCTTATTCTGACCATGGAGCGAGAAGAGCTGTGAGATGCGATAGATAAACTCATTCCAAGTCTCACCCTCAACGTAAGGCACAGGACTGCCGCAATACACCTGCTGCTGAGGAACCACCTCGTTGCCGAAAGGCAGATTCCAGGTCATCGCACCACCCTCAGCCGTAGTGAAGTTCTTCACAGCATGGAAACTGAAAGAAGAGAAATCAGCAATCTCACCAGCCATCTTGCCATGGCGCTCCGCACCGAACGAGTGCGCACAGTCGTTCGACACAAAGATTCTGCCCATCGCCTTCTGGATGTCATTAGCAGGACGGAACTTAGCCAGAATCTCCGGACGGGTAATAATCTCCTTGATCTTCTCCACATCCGCACAGATACCGGCAAGGTCAACAGGCACAATTACCTTCGTCTTCTCGGTGATAGCCTCTGCCAGCTTCTCGTAATCCATTTCCACATTGTCAGGTTGGCTGTCCACCATCACGATAGTAGCCCCCACATGAGCCACCACACTCGCACTGGCGGTATAGGTATAAGCCGGCATGATTACCTCATCACCAGGGCCAACCCCCAGCACATGCAGCACCATCTCCATGGCCGCAGTAGCCGAGTTGAGGCATACCGTCTTCTCTGTGTGAACATATTCCGAGATAAGTGCTTCCAACTTCTTAGTGCGAGGACCGGTAGTGATCCAACCAGAAAGGATAGCATCCTTAACTTCTTCTGCTTCACGCTCCGTCATGTCGGGCGGAGAAAAAGGTACGTTACGTCTTTTAAGATCTGTACTCATAATTTTAGTGTATCTAGTTGTTATATATATTTTTATATCCTATAAAACTTTAATGACTACTTCTAAACCTCGCTATCAGCGGTTTATGATCACTCAGGTCTGAATCTACGACCTTCACATCCACAAGTTCCATTTCATCACTATAGAGTATGTGGTCAAGTCTCAATCTCAAATGCCAGCCAAAGTATGTCCAGTCAAACCCGTTGCCACCTTCCCACCATAAATCCTTGAGGTTATTATTGGAAACAGTGCATAAGAACCAAAAACTATTGCTCTTTGCCCAACGACTAAATGTAACTTACATTCTGCTCGTCCTTGGTTCGACCACTCATACGACTATATATGCCATTCAATAATTATCTACTTTTCAAACTCTTTTTCAATATCCTCAACCATTACATTTTCCTGCTGGAACAATGTGATGTGCTCTTTGAGTTTCTCTTCTGGCAGATCCCACCATTTGAGCTCTTCGAGCTTGGCGATTACATCATCAGGGAAACGCTTTCGGATTGGCTTTGCCGGAACTCCTGCAACAATTGTATATGGAGGTACGTCTTTTGTAACTATCGCACCTGCACCAATTACAGCACCATCGCCAATAGTTACGCCACCCATAACCAATACACGCTCTCCAATCCAAACATCGTTTCCTACAGTTACTTGTTTGAATGGTTCCGCCGAATCAACATCTACCCAAGATGAACCTGTGCCGTTATATTTCTCAGTAAATATTGGACATGTAGAAAGTTTGTCCAGGGTATGAATTCCGAGCCCAACCTTAACTTCGTCTCCAATGGAGCAAAAGCTTCCAACTTTGGCGCAAATCAAACAAGAATGGCGGCCGATATATGAATAGCGACCGAGAGAGGAATTGAAGATTTGTGTATTGCTATTAACTTTTGCCCTTCTGTCAACTTCAGAGTTATTGTCAATCTTGCAGAACAAGGAAACCGCTGGATTGAGAAGGAATTTCAACAAACCAAATAAGTACTTAATCATGCTTGTATAAGTTTTCGTCTATTACCACAGGATACGCGTCAATTAAAGAACCCTTTGTTGAGTTAATAATCTCCACTCCCATCTTGTGCGCATATTCTGCTAATTTCAGATGTACTGTTGCATCAAAGCTATAACAGAACAATTCAAAGTCCAGTGAAATTCTGCGAGCAGCATTGTTATCCTTCCCACCATCATAGCAATGTACCTCATGAGGGAATGCAAATGAGTTGAAGTCACAACCAAGCAAAACGATCTTCTTATATCCAGCACCAATAGCGAAGCCAATGGCGGCACAAATAACATTACCAAGAGCTGGGGTTACTTTTGTTATATCAATTTGTTTGGGCTTGATGTAATAGCCGTCATACATAGCGATAAAATACTTATCGCATGGATAATTGAGTGTAGAAGGATCTAAAGCAGGAAATGACGAGTTCCAGATAAACTTTGTATCAGGATACAACTGTATTGCCTTCTCAAGAGCTGGTCTGTGTTTCGGATTCACAAAACCTGCATCTGCCATCATGTAGTATGTAGGCTTCAGCTTGGTTGTGTTCGTCATCTTTACAAAGTAATTGCACACAAGTGTATCTACATTGTCCATAGCGGCTATCTTGTCCAGATCCACATCTGCAAGTGAAGGTCCCAATCCGCAGATGTATATAGTATCACTCTTGCGGTTTGAAATCAGTTGCTCGTTCTTTTTTAACAACTTGAGAGTCTTTCGTAGTGAAGGCAGTCGAAGCAGGTATTTTATTTTACCGCCTGCGTTCACAAACTCCAAGTTCAGGTTATAAAGCGTTCTAAAGTTCATATTATTAAGCTATTAGAGATTTATATAGTTCGTTGTATTCTTTTGCGATATTATCCCATGTATATGAAATAACAGATTCTGAAACATCTTTTCTATTCCACTTCATATCTGCCAATGAGGGCAAAACGGCTTTTATAGCATCTGAAGAGGAGTCTTCTATCCTTATAGCATTCTTTTCGTTCAAGATATCCCCTTCCAATGCCAGTGGCAGATGCTTTGGTATGATGACAGGAACACCACACGCAATAGCTTCCAAATAAACAAGACCGAAACCTTCTGTTGAACTTGGTAGTACCATGTAATCACAACCTGCAAGAATCTCTCTGATTTCTTCCGGCTTCTTTATTCCCAGCCATTCGAAGTCAATATCCTTGTAAGACTCAGACAATCTATCACTATCCGAATCAGAGATATGGCCAATACATTGATACCGGTAATCGCATCCACTTGATCGCAAAGCATCCAAAACCCGTTCCTGTCCCTTTAGTTTTGAGAAAGAAGCAATTGTACAAAGAGTGAGCTTGTTATGCGGAACTGCATCAATATAGTGGAATGCTTGGTTGTCGTAGGCGTTCAGAATTACTTGTGTTCTTGCCTTAATACCACCATACATATTTTGCAGTATTTTAGGTATGGTCGAAGAGATCGTGCACAATCTGTCAATTCGTTCAGATGAGCACAACGTTCGTTCTACCTCAGCATGAGTATTGACGTTTGGCAGGTTGTTATCACACCCCACATTACCATGCAATGTTACAACCAACTTCACATTTTGCGGCAACACATGGTAATACATAACCGAATGAGCACCATGGAGATGGATAACATCAGGATTAGTCTTTTTTATCGCATAATCAAGGAATATGCCTTTTATCAACAAACCAGGTACAGATACTAATGGAGAAAAAGCCATTTTGCATCGTATTGTATTAAAGATAATGCGCATTGTGGCGAAAGGATGCACTAAAGCATGCTTAATTAACAATGATTTTGTCCATCCCAAGATTGTTAACTGATCTTTCTCCAACTTTGGCACAAAGACATCTGTTGCTGCCAAATACATCTCAACTCCATCTTGTTTTGCACCATGATATGCAAGTCGGTAGATTACATTTGCCAAACCGCTACTTTGCAGTCCACCTACAGAAGCAGGAATGTGTCCAAAGGATAATACTTTCATTTTAGCATTTTATTTCATTGGTAAACAATCGCGCATGCGAGCAGGTTCAGCACCATTGTCGAGAGCATACTTTACAAAATCGAAGAAACCACGGTAGTGCTCCTTATTGTCGCGGATATGCCAGTAATGCACATTGATAGCCATGGGAGTGTCATGACGTTGGCAATACTCAAACATTTTCTTGAGATAGGGAAAATTGGTTTGATTGCAAGCATTCAATTCCAGATGGGTGCCATAATCAAGTATTCCAGGATATGCTAGTCCCGTCAAGGCTCGTTGAGTCCATCGAAAGACATAATTCTTGACAGACTTAAACGACACCTCACGATCAAAGCTTATAGGGATGATGCCAGAATAATGCATTCCATTTTTATAAGCCGCCTCTATTCCTCTTTTCTTTATTTTATTAGAAGGAGCCACAAAACAGTTTATAGGAATATCAAACAATTGTTCGAGTTGGTTTTTGTAAAAGCCAATCTCGCCAACAAGGTCTTTTGTCTCGCATTCTCTCCAAATCATCTCGGGAGTCTTCACACCGTTAGGAAATTTATACTGATGATAAATTCCATGTAGCAAGATGTCGCACGAACCATTATGGACTCTTTCCTTTAGGTACGCACTTATCTCCTCATTGTCACCTATAAAACGAGGAGTAAGATTTCCTTTCGTCTCCGGACAACCACCAATCACATCTACAACCATTGGAACAACGGCAAAAGACACAGGGAAGTCAGGTATTTCAGAATATGCTTTTTCAATATCTTCTGGATGCGTAAAAAAGTTTGCATCATCATCTCTAATTATTAATTTCATTTCTTGACTTTATTTAGTAGGACATTTTTTGCCATTACGACTATAGGAACCTTGCACAAAGTGACCATGACAAGATAAGTTATCGCACAAACAAGCACTCCTGAAATTAGAGCCAGCAAGGTAGATGTAAATGGCATAAATAGTTTACATACGACCATAGCAGATAGAGCTACTCCAGATGATATCACAATGCCTTTTACATTTGAAAAGTAGTATTTCAGACTTAAATCATTATGTTTTTTGATTAAGAGCAATACTAATGCAGTTGTTATGTAGATTGAGGTTAATGACGTTGCTAATGCTAAGCCATTAACTCCCATAACGTATGGCAGAGTTAGGTTTAAAACCACATTTATAATCACACCTATTGTGGCATTCTTTGCCGGAGTCTTGCTATCCTTCAGCGAATAGAACACATTAGTAACCGTTCCACGAAGAGCAAGGAATAAGATTCCAATCACATAAAATCCGAGCAGCTGCTGTGTCACATCTATTGCTTTCGAATCGAAGGCACCTCTTGCGAATGCCAGCTCTATTATTTCTTGTCTATAACAAAGAACAAAAAGCATAACAGGCAGCAAAAAGAGTGTGTAAGCTGCCAATGTCATGTTTACTCTGTTGTTCAGCTGACTGGTGTCGCCTTTGGCTGCGGATTCTGCATACATTGGATATACGACAGTGGCAATGGCTGAGGTAAAAAATGAGATAAAGATAGTATTAATCTTTTGTGCATAGCCCATGGCCGCAATTGAACCGACAAACAAGAACGATGCAACCATCTTATTCACCATGGCATTTATCTCAGCAACACTTATACTCCAGAAAACGGGTAAGGACATCTTCATCGCTTGTCGCAATGCTGCATCCTTTAGGTCTAATACTATCCTCCAAGAAAAAAACTTTCTTATGATGATAAAAAGAACTATCGTCTGGATAGAACCACCAATGATTTGTCCAATACAAGCAGCCACAATACCAAACTGGGTATGCAATGCAACGATTGTCATAATCAGGCCTAAGTTGAGCAACACAACCGTAAGCGAGGGGATGACAAAGCGTTTGTGGACATTCAGTATTGCTGTAAACACCTGAGATACCAGCGAAAAGAAGATGGTTGGCAATATTATGCGCAATAGGTTTGTAGCCAAATCGTGAACATCGCTATTGAATCCTGGCGCGAACAGATAGATTAATCCACTGGCAAAGATTTCGCCTAATATGAAAAAAATACCAGCGAAAAGCAATACTGTCACCAAGAGATTACTTGCGAATCGGTCAGCATCGCTTCTGCCCTTGTTATACAACAAATCAGAATATAAAGGCACCACCACAGATTGAATAGCTACTGCCACGAACGAGAATAAGATAACAGGAACTTGTAAAGCAATAGTGTAAGCATCGACATCCTGTGATACACCAAAATAATTAGCCACCACGGCCTCTTTTGCAAAAGAGACAAGATAGCCAAAGCACATGACTATTGTGACCCATATTGTTGTTTTAGCCAAATTCTCTTTACTCATTTCTTCAGGTGTAAATGGCATAGGATAGAATTGAAATACTTCTCAAATGTGGTGACACGAGGATAGAGTTTACTCATCATATCCTCGAATGTATGATTCTGATAGTCTTCTGTAAACTTCTTCATTCTAGCTATCTGCATGCTTTTTACTTCTTCGGGCATCTTATCTACAAAACCCTTGATGACAGACTTGGCTTTTGAAGCCTCAATTGTCTTTGTATTCAGACAAACTTTAGATACAAATGTCTTTGCGTTCTCTGAATTGACAATAAGTACAGAAGCACCAGCCTTAACATCTAAAGATGGTTCAATAGTCTCAATACCCCAAAAATCACCTATGACTATGTCGGAATGGCGTTCTTCAGTACGGAACTTGCAGCGAAAACAAGACTCTCTCATCATATAATGCTGTCCAAACCAACTGTGGAAAATGTTCCGATAGGCAGGATCGTCCACCTTCATGCCATTTTGGAAAGAATATGATGCACGCAATTTACCCCATCCTTTGCTCTTCGAGCGGAAATTGTATGACTTCAGAGATGACTGATGCTTCTTCTCAATATAAGTCTTATATCCCTCCCACACAATAGGAGAGTTTACGCCATGGCAGATAATTTCGCAAGTGAGGAGATTTTCTCTAAGTTTAGACGGAACCAATCTGCGAGCTGCTTCTGCCTGGCAAGGAGTTCCAAGGAACAAAACCTTTTCGCCTTGTTTTAGAAGAGAAATAATCTCCTTGTAACAACCAGTTGTGTCACTTTGGAGATATTTGGAGCCGCGAATTCGATCAAGAACAGAGCTATCATTAGAAATAATATGACTCAAATGCCACTCGTCATCAAAAGCAGCCCCACATACGTACCATCCCAATTCAAGGGCATATTTCGCCAAGGCCCCACCTACACCTCCTGATGTTGCATTAAAACGCTCGTTCGAATCTTCATTCCATGCACATAGATACTCAGGTGAAAAATCCTCCTGAGAATTATTTCGACCTGTACGGGTGGATATGACAGAATTTTAAGCTGCAAGCTTAATGCTGAT
>OJMO01001361.1_pt1 | contig 15251 bp, 8 predicted proteins | sample 1597241 | NCBI WGS metagenome assembly OJMO01 (sample SAMEA2452129, study PRJEB22498) | human gut metagenome | biome: human feces; feature: human gut; material: feces | place: Australia | collected 2012 | reverse complement strand
CACGGTCGAAGATTACCACCTTGTCATTGATAGAGTAACCGATAGCTGTCAGGATAGCACCGATAAACGTTTGGTCAATTTCCAGTGAGAATGGAACGATACCCCATAACAATGAGTAAGCACCGATAATCATGATGGTATCGCATGATAGAGCTACGATAGAGCCAATACTATATGCGATGTTACGGAAACGGATTAAGATATACAGACCGATAGCGATCAAAGCCAGTACTACGGAATAGATGGCACCTGTTTTGATATCGTCTGCGATACTCGGACCCACTTTTTGAGAACTTACAATACTACCACCAGTGTGATTGTCACGGTCGATAAAGGTAGCTAGAGTGATGTTTTGAGTCAGCACAGGTTTCAAAGTCTCATATAAATATGCTTCGATTTGAGAGTCAACATCGTTTCCTGCATCTTCAATACGGTAGTTGGTGCTGATACGTACAGTTTTCTTATCTGTACCGATAGCGATAACACTAACGTTAGCATCACCGAACTTGCTGGAGATCAATTCACGAATCTGTTCGGGTTCTACCGGATTCTCGAACTGTACCTTGAAGTTACGTCCACCGGTAAAGTCGATACTCTGGCTTAAACCGCGCATGGCAAATGAACCGATACAAACGAGGATGATGGCTACAGTGATGATAAGGGATTTTTTGTTTGTTCCCATAAAATCAAAACGTGTGTTGGTCATCAAGTTTCTTGAAACAGGGGTTGTGAATGTAAGGTTCAATAGTTTGTCCTTGTTCATGAAGTGTTCGTAAACTATACGGGTCATGAACACAGCGGTGAAGAAGGATACTAGAATACCGATAATCAATGTCGTAGCAAAACCACGGATCGGACCGGTACCGAAGTTAAACAGAATGACACCTGTGATGATGGATGTCAGGTTCGAGTCGAAGATAGCGGAGAATGCGTTGGAATAACCGTCAGCAAGTGCTTTCTTCACACCTTTACCGGCACGAAGTTCTTCTTTAGTACGTTCGTAGATAAGTACGTTCGCATCCACTGCCATACCTAGTGACAACACCATACCGGCAATACCGGACATTGTCAATGCTGCCTGGAAGGAGGAGAGGACACCTAATACGAAGAAGAAGTTCAGGAACAATGCACCATTGGCAATCATACCCGGTATGAAGCCGTACATCATACACATATAGATCATCAACAGAATCAGAGCCACTACGAATGAGAATACACCTGCATTGATAGATTCCTGACCCAATGACGGACCAACGATATCTTCCTGTACGATGTGAGCCGGAGCCGGCATCTTACCTGATTTCAATACGTTTGCTAAGTCCTTTGCCTGTTCAGGAGTGAAATGACCTGTAATCTGTGAACGTCCACCTGTGATTTCAGAGTTTACGTTTGGTGCAGAATATACATAGTTATCAAGAACGATAGCGATAGAACGACCGATGTTTTGTTTAGTCAACTGTGCCCAACGACGTGCACCGTCAGAGTTCATTGTCATGCTGACAGCCGGTTTGCTGTATTGGTCGAATTCATCTTTCGCGTCTGTTACTACATCACCTTCCAACGGAGCTTTACCGTTGCGTTCGGTAGACTTGATAGCATATAATTCGAACGTCTGTCCTTTCTTGTCAAATTCAGAAGGAGAAACACCCCATTTCAAACGAAGGTCTTTCGGGAGTTCTGCTTTAACTTCCGGCATAGCCAGATATTTGTTGATATCAGCAGTGTCTTTGTAGTTAGCGTAACCGATCACAGGACCTTGTCCGCTAGAGTTCAACTGCAGGATAGCCAACAGAGGGTATTGCTTTTTAATTTCTGCCAGGTTAGCTGTTGAATTATCTTCAGTAGTTGTAGCATCTCCTTTCAGGGCAGCAGCAAGACTGTCGGCAGCACTTACGCTTTTCTTGGCCGGAGTAGCTTCTGCAAGCGGAGCTTCTTTGGTGGAATCTACAGCGGTAGAGTCTGCATCTGTCTCCTGCGCTAATACAGCACGCAATTTAGCATCAGCAGATTGCATGGCAGGAAGAACTTCTTTAGCTGTATAAGTTTCCCAGAATTCTAGGTTAGCAGAACCTTGGAGAAGTTTTCTCACACGTTCCGGCTCTTTGATACCCGGCAATTCCACCATGATACGACCCATTTTGTCTTCCAGGCTCTGGATATTCGGCTGAACAACACCGAAACGGTCGATACGTGTACGAAGTACGTTATATGAGTTTTCAACAGCAGCTTTTACTTCTGCTCTCAATACTTTTTCAACTTCTGCATCCGATGATTTCTGGTTAACTTTGTCTTTCAACTGTTGTGTTGCGAAGAGTTCGGAAAGTTTTGCGTTAGGAGCAGCTTTGTGGTATTCTCTGACAAATAGCGTGATGATATCATCCTGGCTGTTTACAGCCTGTTTTGCAGCTTCTGCCAATGCATTGTTGAAAGCTTCATCCGGCTTGTTGTCAGCCAGTGCTTTGATAACATCAGGTACAGAAACTTCAAGGATAACGTTCATACCACCTTTTAGGTCCAAACCTAAACTAATCTCCATCTCACGACATTGTTTCAGCGTCCAGTTACCCAACCACACTTTCTCATTGGAGAGAGAGTCGAGGTAGTCTTGTTCCACTTTCGGGTCGCCGTTCGCAATTTCTTTCGCCTTGTTGGTATAATGGCGTGTTACGAAGGAGAAGGAGAGATAGAACACACATACCAGTGTGAGTAATACCGCAAAAACCTTTACAAATCCTTTGTTTTGCATTTTACTTTTAATTTATGATGATTACTTTTTTAATTTAATTTTCAGTTAAATTCTGTCGTACACAAGTTCTTTTTGCCGCATACAAGGCTGCAAATATAGTTTTTTTTTCACATTCATGTGTAATAAGCCCTCAAATATTTGATGTTTAAGGGCTTTTTTGCTGAATTATTTCATTCCTCTGTTTTTCAGTAGTGGTTCCAGGCTTGGTTCCGCTCCACGGAAATTCTTATAAAGCACCATCGGGTCTTCGCTGTCTCCCTTCTCCAATACGTTATGGCGGAACAGGTCGGCGGTGTTTTTATCAAAAATACCATGTTCTTTGAAAGCTTCGAAAGCATCATTGTCCAATACGTTGGCCCATAGGTAACTATAGTATCCGGCAGCGTATCCGCCAATGATATGATTAAAGTAAGTCACGCGATAACGCGGTGCTATTTCGGGAATCAAGTTAAGCTTGTCCATCGCTTCTTTTTCGAATGCAAGCATATCCAGATTCTTTACATCTGTTATCATGTGAAGGTTCATGTCGAGGATGGCGGCAGCCAGTAATTCGGTGGTCATGAAGCCCTGGTTGAAAGTTTTCTGTTGCAGTATCTTCTCGATGATTTCGTCGGGTATCACTTCTCCTGTCTGATAATGTTTGGCATACATTTTCAGCACTTCGGGTTCAGTCGCCCAATGTTCGTTGATTTGAGAAGGAAGTTCTACAAAGTCACGTACCACGTTGGTTCCCGATGTTCCTTTGTATTCGCATTTTGTCAGCAGTCCGTGCAGGGCGTGACCAAATTCGTGAAACAGGGTTTCCACTTCATCCATGGTCAATAAAGAGGGGGTGTCGCCTACCGGTTTGGTAAAGCTGCAAACATTGCATACTAACGGACGGGTATCTCCTTGTTGTTCGCGGTAGTTGCTCATCCATGCGCCGCCACTTTTTCCGGAGCGTGGGAAATAATCGACGTAGAAGATACCGAGTTGCGAACCGTCTGCGTCTTTCACTTCAAAGACTTCCACATCCGGATGATAGGTAGGGATACCTTCGAGCTTGGTAAGGGTGATGCCATATAGTTTGTTGGCTACGGCGAAAGCACCATCGCGCACATTCTCCAATTTGAAGTAAGGTTTTGTATCCTCTTCAGACAGGTTGTATTTTTCTTTCCGTAGTTTTTCGGTATAATACCACCAGTCCCATGCTTCCAGTTTTTCTCCTTTTCCTTCCTTGTCCATTAACTTCTGGAGTTCGCCAGCTTCTGCTTTTGCTTTTGGCAGTGCATAGCTCCAGAGGTTATTTAAAAGGCTCATTACGTTGTTGGCGTTCTTTGCCATGGTTTCATCCAGGACGAAGTTTGCATAACAGTCGAAACCTAATAAGTTCGCTTTTTCCAGGCGGAGAGAAACGATCTTACGGATATTTTCCTTGTTATCGTTCCCGTCGTTGTTGTTGCCGCGGTTGATATAAGCTTTGTATATTTGCTCCCGGAGCGGGCGATTTTCAGAATATTGCAGGAAAGGCAGACGGCTGGCATTGTGCAGGGTGAACAACCATTTTCCCGGTTGTCCGGCTGCTTTCGCTTCTTCGGCCGCACTTTGGCGGAACCATTCAGGCAATCCTGCCAGATCTTCTTCCTTGTCAACGAAAAGTTGGAAGGCATTATTCTCATTCAGCACATTGTTGCTGAAAGTGATGCCAAGTGTAGAAAGCTCCTTGTTGATTTCGCGGAGGCGAGCTTGGTCCTTTTCGCCAAGGTTCGCTCCGGAGCGGATAAATCTTTTATAAGTCTTGTCCAGCAGACGTTCTTGTTCCGACGTCAGGTTCAATGAATCTTTCTTTTGGTAGACATCGTTCACCCGTTTGAATAGTTTCCCATTCAGGGAGATATTGTCATTATGTTCCGAAAGAACCGGTGCCAGTTTGATGGAAAGTGCGGTCAGCGAATCAGTAGTTTCCGCATCTGTCATATTGAAGAAAATGATGCTTACCCGGTCTAAGATGGGTGCGCTGTTATCCAAAGCCACAATCGTATTTTCGAATGTCGGAATTTCCGGGCTTTCGATGATGGCTTCGATATTTTGATTCTGTTCTTCTATACCTTTTAGAAAGGCAGGTTCATAGTGCTCTAATTTAATCTTGTCGAAAGAAGGAACACCATACTCGGTTTGAAACTCTGTAAAGAAAGGATTGCTTTCTGTTTTCGTAGCACAGGAGTACATCATACAACTTACTGCTAAAATGGTTAGTGTCTTTTTAATCATCATAAGTGTTTTTTATTAGAGTTTTCAGTTCTTATCGTTTACTGATATAGCACCAGATCGGGTAATGGTCTGATGCCTTGATAGACCGGTCTACCGTGCAATTGTAGGCTTTCAGGTTGGGGCTGATCAAGATATTGTCTATGCGGAAATAGAACTTGTTCTGATTGTAGGAAATACCCAATCCTTTACCGGACTGTGTGAATGCATCGTCTAGTTTTTGAGTCAGGATGCGATGGGTATATGAGATAGAACCGTCGTTGAAATCGCCGCATACTATGGTTGTCGGATATTTACTTTCTGCAATGGTTTTAGCCACAGAATCTGCTTGTGTAGCCCGGATAGCCGATGCTTCCGCCAGTTTTCTTATTAATTGCCTAAGTCCGGTTTTTACTTTCTTGGCATTCGGGTCTTTAATCATATCCTCATACATCCCTCTGTCTTCTTTGGTGAGTTTGTTGGATTCCAGGTGGTTGTTGATTAATGTAAGAGTGTCGTTATTCACATTCAGTACATATTTCATGGAGCCGTTATAATTACTTTCATATTCGATGGGATGTATCGAGAGTATGGGGAACTTGGAGAAACAGGCAAGTTGCACATCTCCTTTCCCTTGTTGGTGGACGGATTGGTAAGGATAGGCTTTCAATGCTTTTTTAATGTCCTGTTCCGTCAGGTATTTCTTGTTGGTAGCGGTGTTATATTCTTGCAGACAGATAATATCGGCGTTACTATCTACAAGATAAGACAATACCGGGTTTTTTCCATCTTTCTTCTCCAAATTGTTGAAACTCATTACGTTGTAGGATAGGATTTTGATGCTTCCTTCCGGTATGGTTTTAGTGGTGGAGTTAAAAGGAATATAAGTCCGTATCTGCGGAATACAAATTAGAAAACCGATGGCAGGCAAGAGCGCATAGCGGTAATTGACAAATGCCCAGAAGCCGATAAAAATCAGATTAATCGTCAGGAATATCGGAAATGCAAGTCCCAAGCTGGAAGCAAGTGGATTTATTTTCGGGTTAAGGTAAGGGCTATAAGCGCTTAATATCAACGTTCCCACGAAGAGAGCGTTGACAGCAAGTATCAGATATGCGACAAATTTGCCAATATGTTCCATTCCTTTATCTTTTGCTTGCGTCGAACAAGCTTTTCTTTTCTTCAGTTGTCAGACTGTCGTAACCGGATTTCTTTAGTTTTTCCAAAATACGGTCCACTTCATCAGACTGTGCTTTTTTGTGAGCATTGTAATCATAATCCTTCTCGCGACCGGTGGCACTGTTTCCATAGTGTACCTTCATTTTCGGTTTCCGTTTCCATGTTTTCTTTTGAAACAAGGAGGTGAAACCATCCAGAATCCAGTTGATCCAGGAAGTCAAATCAGTTCCTTTACTTAGGCTGGCGGCAAACCAAAGTCCTGCAAGAGCACCGCCCAGGTGGGCGATATGTCCTCCGGCATTACTTGAGGTGATGGATAATACATCGATTCCGATAACAACCAGTGCCAGATATTTGAGACGGATAGCACCGAAAAGAAAAAGTTGCACCCTGTAATTTGGTTCACGATAAGCCGTAGCAGCTACGATGGCTAATACGGAAGCTGATGCTCCTACCAATGTTGCACCCGCCACTTGCGAACTGAATAAAGGAAATACATTGTAGGCAACCATATACAGTAAACCTCCACAGATACCTCCTAATACATATAGTCCTCTTAAATGCTTGGCCGAGAAAAAGTAGAGAAACAAACTTCCGAACCAATACAGCCAAAGCATATTGAATAGAATATGCAGGATACCGGCATGCATAAACATATAAGTAAATAGCGACCACGGTTGATGCATAAACCCGATAAAGGATGCCGGCAGGGCAAATATACCGAATATATCGGGGGTACTTACTTCAAACAGTCGCAAGAAAACGTTAATCAACGTGCCGATCAGAAAGATGCCTACGTTGATATAAATCAGTTGGATGAAAATATTTCCTCTTCTGAATGTCTCCTTTAAATCAGCTATAATATGTCCCATTGTTATTGCTTTTTTTTCTCCAATACAAAATCAGGATTAATCCGAATAACATTCCTCCCAGGTGAGCAAAGTGAGCAACATTATCTCCGGTGCTGTTGGCAAGCCCTGCCCATAATTCGATTGCGGCATATCCTATCACGAAAAACTTCGCTTTGATAGGGAAAGGCAGCGGAAAGATGAACAGTCGGTTATTGGGAAATAGCATACCAAATGCCAGCAATATGGCGTAAACGGCTCCCGAAGCACCTACGGTGGTCAACATGTTCAAGTATTGCTCCATAGAAATAACGCCATAGCCTATCAAATTTACTTGTGTATGTTGGCTATATTCTATCACATATTGAATATACTGCACTCCTTCCTGGATAAGTCCCGCACCGATACCGCAGAGAATATAGTAAAAGAGGAAACGTTTGGGTCCCCAGGTTTGTTCGAGAATCGGTCCGAACATAAAAACGGCAAACATATTAAAGAAAATGTGGCTGAATCCGCCGTGCATGAACATATAAGTGATAAGCTGTGCCGGATTAAAGTCACTTGCGAGGAAAAAATGTAATCCCAGATAATTCGTTAAATCCAGGCCGTAACGTTGGGCTACGATTGTCCCGAAAAATACTAGTACATTGATAATTATCAGGTTTTTAGTTACAGTTGGCATCATTTTAATTTCTGAATATTTAGATAATAGACGCAAAAGTACGAATAAATTCTGTTTTAAAGCATGAAAAACGCTTCCTATTAGCTCTTTTTCAATAATTTGCTGCGTTTTTTTTATGTTTTTATTTGATATGTTGTTTTGTTCGGCTATATTTGTGGAATTAATCCATTGTGGGATAATCTTTTGTGTAACATATATATTAATTAATCATTTTACGTATTATGAATAAGTCTGATCTTATTAGTGCAATGGCTGCTGAAGCTCAAATGAGCAAAGCCGATGCAAAAAAAGCACTTGATGCTTTCATCACTTCAGTTACTAATGCTATGAAAGCTGGTGACAAAGTATCTCTCGTAGGTTTTGGTACTTTCTCAGTAAGCGAAAGAGCTGAAAGAACTGGTATTAACCCTTCTACAAAGGCAACTATTACTATTCCTGCTAAGAAAGTAGCTAAATTTAAAGCTGGTGCTGAATTATCTGCAGCTGTTGAATAAGATAGATAGTTGAAAGAAATTAGGAGAGGAGACGCGATGCGTCTCCTTTTTTTGTATCTTTGCGCGCAAGAAACAACTTGATTATGAAGATAGAAGATAAACTTGTAGCGTCCGTTATTAGTGGACTGAAAGCACTCTACGGTCAGGAAGTCCCTGAAAAGATGGTGCAAATGCAAAAAACAAAGAAAGAATTTGAAGGACATTTGACACTGGTCGTGTTCCCTTTTCTGAAGATGTCAAAAAAAGGACCGGAGCAAACAGCACAGGAAATCGGTGGATATCTGAAGGCAAACGATCCGGCTGTAGCAGCGTTTAATGTGATAAAAGGGTTCTTGAACCTGACTATTGCATCGGCTACATGGATTGAATTGCTGAACGAGATTCAGGCGGATGAACAGTACGGCTTAATGCAGGTCACTGACGCTTCTCCATTGGTGATGATTGAGTATTCTTCTCCGAATACAAACAAACCGCTTCACTTGGGACACGTGCGTAATAACCTTTTAGGCAACGCATTGGCTAACATTGTAGCGGCAAACGGCAATAAGGTAGTCAAAACAAATATTGTAAACGACCGTGGTATCCACATCTGTAAGTCCATGCTGGCATGGAAGAAATACGGAAACGGTGAAACTCCTGAAACTTCGGGTAAGAAGGGTGACCACCTGGTAGGTGATTATTATGTATCTTTCGATAAGCATTATAAAGCGGAAGTAAAAGAGCTGATGGCTAAATTTACAGCGCAGGGAATGAGTGGCGATGAAGCGAAAGCAAAGGCTGAAGCTGAATCTCCATTGATGCAGGAGGCCCGCGAAATGTTGGTGAAGTGGGAAGCCGGTGATCCGGAAGTACGCGGATTGTGGGAAATGATGAACAACTGGGTATATGCAGGATTCGACGAAACCTACAAGAAGATGGGGGTTAGCTTTGACAAGATCTATTATGAATCCAATACTTACCTCGAAGGAAAAGAAAAGGTAATGGAAGGTCTGGAAAAAGGTTTCTTCTACAAGAAAGAAGACGGTTCCGTATGGGCCGACCTAACTGCCGAAGGACTGGATCATAAGCTCCTTCTCCGTGGTGACGGTACTTCTGTCTACATGACTCAGGATATCGGTACGGCTAAACTTCGTTTTGCCGATTACCCGATTAATAAGATGATTTATGTAGTAGGTAACGAACAGAACTATCACTTCCAGGTGCTTTCTATCTTGCTCGATAAACTTGGTTTCGAATGGGGTAAGAGTCTGGTACACTTCTCTTACGGAATGGTGGAACTGCCGGAAGGTAAGATGAAATCCCGTGAGGGTACGGTAGTTGATGCTGACGACTTAATGGAGGAAATGATTGCCACTGCTAAAGAAACTTCACAAGAACTAGGCAAACTGGATGGTTTGACACAGGAAGAAGCTGATGATATTGCCCGTATTGTGGGTCTGGGAGCATTGAAATATTTCATTCTGAAAGTCGATGCCCGTAAGAATATGACATTCAATCCGAAAGAATCTATCGACTTCAATGGTAATACAGGTCCGTTTATTCAATATACTTATGCACGTATCCAGTCTGTACTTCGGAAAGCTGCCGAATCAGGTATCGTAATTTCTGAACAGATTCCGGCTGGTATTGAATTGAGTGAAAAGGAAGAAGGGCTGATTCAGATGGTTGCCGACTTTGCTGCTGTTGTAAAACAAGCCGGTGAAGATTACAGCCCGTCTATTATTGCTAATTATACTTATGACTTGGTGAAAGAATACAATCAGTTCTATCATGACTATAGTATTCTGCGCGAAGAGAATGAGGCAGTGAAAGTATTCCGTATCGCTCTGTCTGCTAATGTAGCTAAAGTTGTTCGCTTGGGAATGAATTTGCTGGGTATCGAAGTTCCTTCCAGAATGTAAGACTTTCTCTGAACAAAATAGACTTCTGCGGGGTTTCTTTTATATATATATAAAAGGAACCCCGTATGTTTTACTCCCCCCATCCATTGCTTCGGAAGAGAGAAACGGAAACTGCTACTGTCTCTTATTCCGAACTGCTGTTTGACCTGATTTATGTTTTCTCGGTCACGCAACTTTCACATTATTTGCTTCATAATCTCACTTGGGAAGGATTATTGAAAGAAACAATCCTGTGGTTTGCAGTCTGGATGTTGTGGCAACATACCATCTGGGTGACTAACTGGTTCAACCCGGATACCCGGCCGATACGTATTCTTCTTTTTATCAGTATGCTGGTGGGGCTGGTGATGGCGGCTGCTATTCCTTATGCCTTTACTTACCGGGGATTGATATTTGCTGTCTGCTATGTTCTGATACAGGCAGGGAGAACACTTTATATTATCGGGGTGTTAGGAGATCATCATCTGGCTGCTAATTTTAAGCGAATTATGGGCTGGTTCTGTATATCTGCCGTCTTTTGGATTACGGGTGCCATATTGCAGGGAGAATGGCAAATTCTACTGTGGATTATAGCCGCCATCTGTGATTATACAGCCCCGATGCACGGATTTGCTTTACCTCGTCTGGGACGTTCGGACAGTAGCAAGGAATGGACTATTGAAGGGCATCATTTGGTGGAACGTTGCCAGTTGTTTGTGATTATTGCTTTTGGAGAAACTCTATTGATGACAGGAGCTTCTTTGAGTGAAGTAGAAGAATGGACGCCTCTCGTGATTATTTCTGCTGTCATATCTTTCATTGGTAGTTTGGCTATGTGGTGGGTTTACTTTGATGTGAGCAGTGAAGCCGGTAGTCGGAAAATACAGGAAGTGAAAGATCCCGGAAAGCTGGGGTTGATTTATAATGCAATTCATATCGTACTGGTGGGAGCATTGATTATTTGTGCGGTAGGAGACGAACTGATTGTTGCCCATCCCGAACAAGAAATGAGAGCGGAAGTTGTTTTTGTTCTGATTATCGGACCAATCGTTTATATTCTGGCAAATAGTATCTATAAATATGTCACGTGCCGTATGCTTCCTTTATCACATATTATTGCTGTAATAGCTTTGGCTTTACTGCTTCCCTGGCCTTATCACATTTCTTTATTGACGATGAATATCTTGGTAACATCTGTTTTTATATTCGTGATTGTGTTTGATATGCTATTCCCTAATAAAGGTTTTAAGATAAAATGGGAGCCGAAGATTTAATGATGAAAGCCCATTCATAACGGATAATACTTATATCCTATAATATTGTGGCTTAAAATAAAAACACAGTTCACACGAATTCTTGGTGAGTATTCAAGAAGTTGTGTGAACTGCGTAATTCGCGCCTTTCTAAACGGATGTCTATTATGTCTTTTTCATCGATGGTTCGCAATGCGAAGTCCCGATAGCGATTCCGTACAATATCCGGGCTGCTCTTATTTAAATCGTATCAATCTTTATTTGTACCAATCTTTATTTTGTTTCCCATTCGATGATACCCATCCAGAGAACTTGGGATATGATTGATCGATTCGTTTCCCTTCCTCTGGAACCGGGAGATTACTTACTGGCATATTGATAGCAAACGGCATCAAGTCTGCAGAAACATAATACATCCCTTCTTCTGGTCTGTAGATGTCTTTTCCGGTTCCCAGTAACGATAAGTCGGCTTTGTCAGTCGGGGGATAATTTATCAGATGTAATTCTTTGCCTCTACCCTCGTTGGAACTGATGAAGATAAACGGGTTGTAAGGAGGTACCACCTCTTTCTCACTAGCTCCATCAAGCGTGATGGTTACAGTATATTCTTTCTTTGATTCATCAGTGATATTTTTGAATTTTGTCATGTCGTCATACAACAATATGGTTGGGTGAGACTGTCCAGGCTCTGTTTCTTTTCCTTCCATGTATATAGAACTTGATAAACCACTGGCATCAGGCCCCGTTATTTTTACACTCTTGACATTGCTGTTTGAGAGCTTGTGTAATTGATATCCAAATCCGTTTTGCAGATAACCGCCACAGTGCTGTAAGATAAACTTGTCTTCTATTTCGTAAATGCGATTGTCAAGAGCATTTCGGGTCATCGTACTGGTGTACTTTACCATTACGTCATTCATATCGTAATCACCTAACTTAGGCCATAAGTCTTCAAAAGCCAGTGTACCGGAATAAGAAATTTTATATTGCTCGGGGATTGCTTCGGGGTCTTCAGGCAATGGAGGCAATGTCGGGTCAATAGCATTCTTTTCTGACGTATGAATATAGAAGATGGCATCTGCATAATCGAAGTCAATATTATCTTCGAATCCTACTGCTACAATCTGCCCGGACTTGGAATCACGGAGAGATACAGTTCTTTGTGTGTTATTCGTGTTTAGATTCCTGGTGGAATAGCGTGCCCCCATACCTTTTATGATATCGCCCACTTTGTCTTTATCTGTTTCTGAGGTGAGTTTGCTCTTGAATCCCATACCTTGCAGGCACCAGCCAATTGTGACTCCTGCAGGAAATTTGTCTTCGTATTCCTGTGTGTCTTCATTCCAATATTTGAGTTTTATTTCTTCGCCACACACTAATGCTCCTGTTCCTAAAGTCTTGTAAATAGGAGAGGTGTTTGGAAATGCGATTATTTGTTTTATATCACTCGCGCTCTGGGGCGGATTGTTGGTAGGGTAGGTGTAATATCCAACTGTATTGTACCATGCAGCAGAGCTGGTTATAAATACGAGACTCACTTCAGTCGGGTTAACAATTGGAATATCTGAAGTCATTTTGATGGAACCATCAAAAAACTCCGGATAATTCTGACTGATGTTCATAACCTTGCTTTTACCGCTCTCATCTTTGACTGTAACCTTTCTGAAAACATACTTGATGTTGTATAGTACGTCTGCCGGAGGTATATTTATTTTAGGTTCCAGGTTGGTTGGTCTTCCGCTGTCATCCCAGTCTGCATCGGAAAGAACATGCCATTCTTTTAGATAGGTATGTTGGTTCACGGTCACTCCTCTGGTTTTTGATGCCGTTTGTGAACGTAAGGTAGCGATATATGCATCTTGATTAAATGAAAGCCGACGACTGTCGTCAATCGTAAGTTTAAGAGGAGATACGGTGGCTAAATAGTCCGATGATAACCATACTTCCGAGAGGTCCGCCGGAATATTCATCTCTCCGCTGAATTTGCCTTCTTCGTCTGTAACTGCACGGTAGATAGGCTCTATGTCCTTTTGGGACACGCTGCCGTCAGCCGAGTATTCAATGGGATCTTGATCGTAAATGTTAAAAAGAACACGATAATTTTCGCTTTTGAAACAATAATTGATATCCAAAGCAACAGCTTGGGTCATGTTGAAGTCGAAGTATGCTTCTTTTGGCATATGCCTTCTCTCCCAAGATAAGTCACGCTCTTTGTCCATACAACTGATGGAAGCTATGGTAAGCACTCCTATCATTAAATACTTTAAATTTGTTTGCTTCATAAGTTTGTGTATTAAAAGATAAAGAGCAAATATATACATTTAATTATATAATTTGCTCTTTTTCTAGTTTTTTTATTTCTTTTTTGCGAATCGTCCTTTTTTTGTGGTCGCTGGTCCTTTTTCATCTTGTAATTTGATGAGTTCCAAACAGCTAGCCAAACTCAAATCCTGCGGGACGATATCTTTAGGAATTTTATAATTGGAACCCTTATAGGTAATATAAGGTCCGTAACGTCCGTTCAGAATCTCAAGTTCCGGCTCCTCTTCAAACTTCTTGATGTGGCGTTCCGTTTCTTTCTGGCGTTTCTCCAGAATCAGCTGTTCTGCTTCTTCCAAAGTAATTTCCATCGGGTCAAGTGTTTTCGGGAGCGATACATATACCTTATTGTGCAGGACATACGGACCGAAACGGCCTACGCCTACACTGACTGATTTTCCTTCATATTCGCCCAATGTACGAGGTAATTTGAATAATTCCAGTGCTTCTTCCAAAGTGATGGTTTCCATGGATTGACCTTTCTTCATTTGTGCAAAACGTGGTTTTTCTTCATCTTCCACAGTGCCAATCTGTACAACAGGACCGAAGCGACCAATCTTAACAGAAACAGTTTTACCTGTTCCCGGTTCTTCTCCCAGAATACGTTCGCCTACTTTATGCTCCGTCTTGATAGCTAAAGTGTTTTCTACAGACGGATGGAACTTATCATAGAAATTCTTCATGATAGAAGTCCATTTCACTTCTCCTTCTGCAATCTCGTCAAATTCCTTTTCTACACTGGCGGTAAAGTTGTAATCCAGAATATCCGGGAAGTATTCGGTAAGGAAGTCATTCACCACAGTTCCTGTATCTGTAGGAAAGAGTTTCGACTTTTCTGCTCCCGTCACTTCATTGTGACTTTCATCTTTAATCTGATTGTCTTTCAGTGTCAGCACATTAAATGTACGCTCTTCACCGTCTTTATTTCCTTTTTCCACATATTCGCGTTGCTGAATAGTAGAAATCGTAGGAGCGTATGTGGACGGACGACCGATACCCAGCTCTTCCAGTTTACGTACAAGGCTTGCTTCCGTATAGCGTGGCGGGCGTTGAGTGAAACGTTCAGTGGCAACGATAGGTCCATATTCCAGTTTCTGGCCTTTTTTTAAAGGAGGCAACAGACGGCTCTCATCTTCCTGTTCATTCTCATCGTCGTAAGACTCACGGTATACACGTAGGAAACCATCGAACTTGATAACTTCGCCGATGGCAGTGAATGCATCACCGCTTTTGCTTATAGAGATAGTAGCAGTAGTCTTTTCCAGTTCCGCATCCGCCATTTGTGATGCGATGGTGCGCTTCCAGATCAGATCATACAGTTTCTTTTCCTGTGCTGTGCCTTCTATGGATTGATTTTCCATGTAAGTCGGACGAATGGCTTCGTGCGCTTCCTGTGCTCCCTTCGTCTTTGTTTCGAAGTGGCGCGGATGTACATAGCGTTCGCCCATCATCTGTATGATAGCGTCTTTGCTGCTGGCTGTTGCATATTCCGACAGGTTGACGGAGTCCGTACGCATATAAGTGATAAATCCGGATTCGTACAAACGTTGTGCGATCATCATCGTTTGTGCTACGGTATATCCCAGTTTGCGTGCGGCTTCCTGTTGCAATGTAGATGTTGTGA
>OJMO01001355.1_pt1 | contig 15322 bp, 10 predicted proteins | sample 1597241 | NCBI WGS metagenome assembly OJMO01 (sample SAMEA2452129, study PRJEB22498) | human gut metagenome | biome: human feces; feature: human gut; material: feces | place: Australia | collected 2012 | reverse complement strand
GTGAATCCACTGGTGTTTGAGACCAGCGCGTCTACCGATTCCGCCATCTGGGCATGTTTGACTTCTCAAATGCGGTGCAAAGATACAGCTTTTTTCTAAACCTGCAATACTTTTCCTAAAAAAAGGCGAAAAAAACGATAAAACCTGCTTGAATCATTCCTTGTTTGTAAAATATGCAGTACATTAGCAGAAACTTTTAAAATCAATAGCATGGTAACCAATAAGGATAATTTCTGTGTAATTATGGGCGGAGGAATCGGCAGCCGTTTCTGGCCATTCAGCCGCAAGACACTTCCAAAACAGTTTCTGGATTTCTTCGGTACAGGACGTTCCTTGCTGCAGCAAACCTTCGACCGCTTCAAGCAGGTAATCCCCATGGAAAATATACTTATCGTAACAAATGACTTGTATGCCGACCTTGTAAAAGAACAGCTTCCCGAACTTAAACCCGAACAGATTCTACTGGAGCCGACACGCAGGAATACAGCCCCCTGCATTGCGTGGGCTTCCTATCATATCCGCGCCTTGAATCCGAACGCCAATATAGTGGTAGCTCCTTCGGACCACTTAATCCTGAAGGAAGGCGAATTTCTGGCAGCTATCGAAAAAGGGCTGGACTTCGTTTCCCAATCGGACAATCTGCTGACACTCGGCATCAAGCCCAACCGTCCGGAAACCGGATATGGCTATATACAAATAGCCGAAGCCGCCGGTGATAATTTCTACAAGGTAAAAACCTTCACTGAAAAGCCCGAACTGGAACTGGCAAAAGTATTCGTGGAAAGTGGAGAATTCTATTGGAACTCTGGTCTGTTCATGTGGAACGTAAATACCATCATCAAGGCAAACGAAGCCCTGCTGCCCGAGCTGACTTCCAAACTGGCCCCCGGCAAAGATGTGTATGGAACAGTCCAAGAGAAACAATTCATTGATGAGAACTTCCCTGCTTGCCCCAATGTCTCCATAGACTTCGGCATCATGGAAAAGGCAGACAATGTATATGTGTCATTAGGCGATTTCGGCTGGTCTGATTTAGGAACCTGGGGGTCTTTGTATGATTTGTCTCCCAAAGATGAAGCAGGCAATGTAGCCTTAAAATGTAAATCCCTCATCTATAATAGCAAAGACAATATCGTGGTGCTGCCCGACAACAAACTTGCAGTTATCGACGGTTTGGAAGGTTATCTCATAGCCGAGTCGGACAATGTATTACTGATTTGCAAGAAAGATGAAGAACATACCATCCGCAAATATGTGAATGATGCCCAGATAAAACTGGGAGAGGAATACATTTAAATTAAAAATTAAAGGATAGGTGCCGAAGGCAAAAAAATAGCGGGAGCTGGATGAAGTCCAACTCCCGCTTCCGTTTATTTAGGGGAGGAAAATAAACCGATTAAAGCACTGCACGGATAGCTTCTGCCACAGCCTTGAATTCTTCGTCCGTCAGTTTCAGTTTGGGATTGGAGAAAAGCATATCTTTTTCGTTCTGCATAGGAATCAAATGTATGTGCGCATGAGGCACTTCCAGCCCCAATACCGCTTCTCCTACCTTTCTACACGGAAAGGCCTTGCCGATGGCAAGCGCCACTCTCTTGGCGAAAACATGCATCGCCGCCAAATCCTCATCGTTCAAATCGAAGATATAATCCACTTCCTGCTTGGGAATGACCAATGTATGACCTTTTACCAACGGATTGATGTCAAGGAACGCAAAGAATCTGTCATCCTCCGCCACCTTGTAGCAAGGTATTTCACCTGCGATAATTCTACTGAATATTGTTGCCATAGCTATAAATTATAAAATAAGGCAAGCCCGTATGCGGACCTGCCTTCCTTTAAAAGGATATGTTCACTACTTCCAGGTTAATCATGCCCTGCGGAACTTTAATTTCTGCGATGTCACCTACTTTCTTGCCAAGCAGACCTTGTGCAATCGGAGTATTGACGGAAATCTTTCCTTCCTTCAGATTGGCTTCACTTTCGGAAACGATAGTATAAACCATCTTCATGCCATTCTTCACGTTCTTAAGCTCTACCTTATTGAGAATCTGTACAGAATCGGTTTTCAACTTCGACTCATCAATAATCTTAGCGTCGGCAATGGTCAGCTTCAAGTTGTTAATTTTCATCTCAAGCATACCTTGAGCTTCCTTGGCAGCGTCATACTCTGCATTTTCCGACAAATCACCTTTGTCACGCGCTTCGGCAATGGCAGCCGATATTTTGGGACGTTCCACCGTCTCCAGGTGTTTCAATTCGGCCATCAATTTCTTGTAGCCGTCTTCTGACATATAAGCCATACTTTTTCCTCCTTAAATGTTATGTTAGTTTTTAATGGTACTATAAACAAAAAAGAATTCCAACATGGTCAGCATGCTGGAACCCTCTTTCCGATTTTCCTTTGCAAAGATAGCCTTTTATACAATGCGTGTCAAGCATAAAAGGCTGCTTTGTAACATATTTAAACGAAAACTTCTTATTTATAACATGTTACAGCAATGCTTTCACTGCCGCCTCCAGGTCTTTAATGCTCTCTCCACGGGCACTCAACTCATTGTTCTTGTTGACCAAGAACACAGAAGGCACATTCTTCACATTATAAGAAGCCGCTATAGACGAATAAATTCCATTGCCGTCGCGCACACAAATCCAAGGCAGATTGTCGGCAGTTGTTTTCCAATAGTGCTCGTCTGCATCCAGAGAAACCTGATAGATTTCCAATCCCTGGGCGGCATACTTGTCGTACAAGTCGCGCAACATATAATTATGTGTAGCAGAAACGGCACTCTGATAAACAGTGAAGTCCACAATAACAGCCTTGCCCTTCAGTTCGCTCAACTTACGTGTATTGCCCTTCATGTCACGCAGGTTAATGTCGATGATGCCGGTTTCGGAAATTGCCTCTTCGGGGATTTCCACCACCTTCTGCTGCGGAGTACGGGTATTCTTCATTCCCTTTATCACAATATTGTAGAGGTTCTTGGAGCGGTCGGCATCCGGATAATAATTGTTCAGGCTGGTTGCCACGGCTGCAAAACACTTAATGTCTTCCTTATTGTTCAGAGGGTCGAAAATCAAATAATTATTCAACTTCTGGAACAAGGCGAAATAGGCAGCAGCCGTATTGGGAGCGGCAAAAATATAGCTGATTTTCACTTCATCCTTATAGTTCTTCAATAAAGAGGCAAGACTGTCCTCAAAAACATCGGCACCTATCTTATGTGCCTGCACCGACTGCAGCAATGCATTCACATTATCCTGAAGCTTCATCTGCTTCAGCGTCAAGTCCTTTATCTTCGAGCTATTCGGAGAACCTTCCACTGTATAGGCAGTGGCGAAATCGGTATAAGGTGCCTTTACCAAAACCGTTTCCGTCGAATCTACCGAGAAATTAATAACCTTGTCGTCTACCCGCAGACGGTAAAATTCCGGAGACACCGGACGTACCTGCTTGAAGTGGAAAGAGCCATCCCCTTCCAGTTTTACAGAATCCAAAGGAACAATACCTTCCAATGCCGAGGCTTCCAAATAAAGCATCTTGCCGTCGGCACCAGACACTTCACCCTCTACTTTGAATTTCGGTTCGGAATTACATGCACCCAATGCTATTGCAGCAAGTGCCATAAAAAAGATTTTCTTCATATCGTATCTTCAGTTTTGTTTTGCAAACGTGCCTGCAAATATACTTCTTTTCAAGTTCAGTCAAAGCATTTTCCCTCGTTCTTCCATATAGAAAACTGCAAAAAACAACTAAATACAAACTTTTTATCTCATTCCCACCATTTTACATGAATAAATTATGTATCTTTGCACGAATTTTGAAAGAAAATTAGATATAAAACATTTTTTATGATTAACCCAATTGTTAAGACGATCGAGCTTCCTGATGGCAGAACCATCACGCTCGAAACGGGAAAGCTGGCAAAACAGGCAGACGGTTCTGTAATGCTTCGTATGGGCAACACCATGCTTTTAGCTACTGTTTGTGCCGCCAAGGACGCAGTTCCCGGAACAGATTTCATGCCATTACAGGTAGAGTACAAAGAAAAATTCTCCGCATTCGGACGTTTCCCCGGCGGTTTCACAAAGCGCGAAGGACGCGCTTCTGACTACGAAATCCTCACTTGCCGCCTCGTTGACCGTGCTCTCCGCCCCTTATTCCCTGATAATTTCCATGCAGAGGTATACGTAAACATCATTCTTTTCTCAGCAGACGGCGTAGATATGCCCGACGCTCTGGCCGGACTCGCAGCTTCTGCCGCACTTGCAGTTTCAGATATCCCCTTCAACGGACCTATTTCCGAAGTACGCGTAGCACGCATCAACGGACAATTCGTCATCAACCCTACCTTCGAACAACTAGAACAAGCCGATATGGACTTGATGGTGGGCGCCACTTATGAAAACATCATGATGGTGGAAGGCGAAATGGACGAGGTTTCCGAGCAGGACTTGCTGGAAGCGATGAAGGCCGCACACGAAGCCATTAAGATTCAGTGCAAGGCACAGATGGAACTGGCAGAAGAAGTAGGCTCTACCGTGAAACGCGAATATTGCCACGAAGTGAACGACGAAGAACTCCGTAAGGCCGTTCACAACGCTTGCTACGACAAGGCTTATGCCATTGCCGCTTCCGGAAACAAGAACAAGCACGAACGCATGGATGCTTTCGATGCCATCCGCGAAGAATTCAAGGCACAGTTCTCCGAAGAAGAACTGGAAGAAAAGGCAGCCCTCATCGACCGTTACTATCACGATGTGGAAAAAGAGGCGATGCGCCGTTCCATTCTGGACGAAGGCAAGCGCCTTGACGGACGTAAGACGACCGAAATCCGTCCTATCTGGTGTGAGACCAGCTACCTGCCCGGCCCTCACGGTTCCGCTATCTTTACACGTGGCGAAACACAGTCTTTGTCTACTGTGACTTTAGGCACCAAGTTGGACGAGAAGATTATCGACGACGTATTGGAACACGGAAAAGAACGTTTCCTTCTGCACTACAACTTCCCTCCGTTCTCTACGGGCGAAGCCAAGGCACAGCGCGGTGTAGGCCGTCGTGAAATCGGCCACGGCCATCTGGCATGGCGTGCATTGAAGGGTCAGATTCCTGCAAACTATCCGTATGTAGTACGCGTGGTATCCGATATCCTCGAATCAAACGGTTCTTCTTCCATGGCTACCGTATGTGCCGGAACTCTGGCATTGATGGATGCAGGTGTGAAAATCAAGAAACCGGTATCAGGTATCGCCATGGGATTGATTAAGAATGCAGGCGAAGACAAATATGCCGTATTGTCCGATATCCTCGGTGATGAGGACCACTTGGGCGACATGGACTTCAAGGTGACCGGAACAAAAGACGGTATCACCGCCACTCAGATGGACATCAAAGTGGACGGTCTGTCATACGAAATCCTCGAAAAGGCATTGCTGCAGGCTAAAGAAGGCCGCGAATATATCTTGGGCAAAATCACCGAGTGCATTGCCGAGCCTCGCGAAGACCTGAAACCTCACGCTCCGCGTATCGAGACAATGACCATTCCCAAGGAATTCATCGGTGCTGTCATCGGCCCTGGTGGAAAGATTATCCAAGGTATGCAGGAAGAAACCGGTGCTACCATTACTATTGAAGAAGTGGACAACATCGGTAGAATCGAAATCGCCGGTACCAACAAGAAGAGCATCGATGATGCTATGCGTATCATCAAAGGGATTGTAGCTGTCCCCGAAGTAGGCGAAGTCTACAAAGGCAAGGTACGCTCCATTATGCCTTACGGTGCATTCGTTGAATTCCTGCCGGGTAAGGACGGCTTGCTCCATATCTCCGAAATCGACTGGAAACGTCTGGAAACAGTAGAAGAAGCCGGTATCAAGGAAGGTGATGAAATTGACGTAAAACTTCTCGACATCGACCCGAAGACCGGAAAATTTAAGCTGTCACGCAAAGTATTGCTTCCGAGACCGGAAAGACAAGAAAGACCGGAAAAGAAATAAGAAATTTCTTATTCTTTAAGTATATAAAGCCTGGTGGAACCCCATCAGGCTTTCTTTTTGTCAATACTGCCAGAAATGGCTCTGAAAAAACAAGGCATAATGCTTGCATATTCCAAAAAGATTATGTTTTTTTGCTATGTAAAGCCTTATATTCCATAAAGAACCTCAATTAATGTCCGGTTTAAGGAGCCTACATACTATGAATCTTTTCTCACGCTTTTTCCAGGAAAACCAAGAAAAGTTTTTGGCTTTTGCTTATTCTTATCTCAGGGATAAAGCAGAAGCGGAAGACGTTGTGATGGAATCCATGATTGCCTTATGGGAAAACCGAGACCGCTGGGAAGAAAACAGTAACCTGCATGCCCTGCTGCTGACCATCATAAAGAACAAAGCCCTGCACGTACTCGAGCACAAGCAGGTGCGTCTGCGAGCGGAAGAAACCATCAGCAGCCACAACCTGCGCGAACTGGACTTACGCATCTCCACCTTGAAAGCCTGCGAACCGGACCAGATATTCAACACGGAAATACAGCATATCGTAAATAAGACCTTACAGGAAATGCCCGAGCAAAGCCGGAAGATATTCATGTTGAGCCGATACCAGAACCTGGCAAACAAGCAGATTGCCGATAGTCTGGACATATCACTTAAAACCGTAGAGGCACACATCACCAAAGTGCTGCGGATTCTCCGGCTGAGACTGAAAGATTATCTTGTTACCATACTCATAATATTAATATCCTAAAAAATGCTTCTACGGAATAGGGTTACCGCCCACTTTCCGGTTATATATACAAAAGGTAAAAAGAGCACGTTTTAGAAAAGAAATAAATTATTGACAATGAACCAAGAGCTATTATATAAATATTTCAAAGGTATTACTTCCGTTGAAGAAGAAAAGATGATACTCGACTGGATAGACGCCTCGGATGAAAACCGGAACATCTTCCTGAAAGAGCGCATGATATACGACATTTCCTTGTTCTCGGACAAGCAGGGAAACAATGAAAAGAAAACGGTGCGCATCATGCCGATGCTCCGCTGGGCGGCCCGTATAGCCGCCGTCACCATTGTCGCCATTGCCGGTTATTTCATCACCTCCGACTTTTTATATAACAAGGAGGTGCAGTTGCAAACAGTCACTGTGCCTGCCGGACAACGGGCCCAAATTACCCTCGCCGATGGAACACGCGTATGGCTGAACTCCAAGTCCACCATGAAATATGCCGCCAACTTCGGACGCAACGAACGAAATGTGGAATTGGACGGAGAGGCCTACTTTGAAGTAGCCAAAAACAAGAATATCCCATTCTATGTACATACAGAAACGAACAAGGTAAAAGTTGTAGGAACGAGTTTCAACGTCTGTGCCTACAGTGGGAGCCATGAGTTCGGAACCACATTGGTGGAAGGTATCGTCGATATCTATCCGGCCAACAGCAGCCAGATAATCACCAGGTTGCAGAAAGACGAGGTATTTCTCAATGAAAACGGAAAATGTAGAAAGGCCGTCCTTCCTTCCTATGAATATCTACGCTGGAAAGAGGGACTATACTGTTTTGACGACGCTCCATTCAGCGGTATCCTCGGTAGACTGGAGAAATACTATAATGTAAAGATAACCGTTGCCAGTCCTCAACTGCTGAACTACGGCAGCTTTACCGGCAAGTTCAGAGAGCAGGACGGCATCGAACATATACTGCGGACCATCTCGAAAGACCATCCTTTCAAGTTCCGCATCAACGAAGAAAAGGATTCAATTGTTATATATGAGTAAGAAAAAAAGATCGGAAAGTACCCCCATACTTTCCGATCCGAAACAGTCAAAAATCGACCTTAATCAATTTATTAACTTAACACAGTGACAAAGATATGAGAAAAATTTTGTTGATGAGGCTTTTTTATCTAAAAAAATTAGATTTTAAGCAATTATTGCAAACCTATGAAAATCACATTATTCCTTCTCCTGCTTGTTATATTTCAGGTGTACAGCGGGAACTGCTACTCTCAGAATGCCAGGGTCAGCATTCAAAATGCCCGGCTGAGGGTAGGGCAAGTTCTCGAGCAAATTGAATCGCAAACAGAATACTTATTTGTATATAACAAACAGAACGTCGATGTACGCCGTACCGTCGACATCAATGCAAGCAACCAAACTGTTTCCGAAGTACTTGACCAAATGTTCAAAGGGACAGACATCAAGTATGTGATGGAAGGCAAAAACATCGTTTTAACCAAAAACAGCAGGAGTGCTGAGGATAAGACAGACACTCTGCAGGAAATGGCTATTGTAAGAGGAAAGGTGACGGACTCCAAAGGCGAACCGATTATCGGTGCCAACATTCTTGAAAAAGGGACCGCCAATGGTGTTATCACCAATACCGAAGGAGAATTTAGTATGAATATCCCTCCTTATGCCACTATTGTCGTATCCTACATCAGTTATGAGCCGCAAACCATTGCCCTGAACGGTAGAAATAATCTCCACATCCGGATGGAAGAAAAGAACCTCGCCCTGGAGCAAGTAGTGGTAACCGCCATGGGTATCCAGAAGAAAATGTCCTCATTGACCTATTCTACCCAACAGATAAGCAGCAATGAGCTGACCCGTGCCAAAGAGCCGAACATGATTAATACACTGGCAGGAAAGACGGCCGGAGTACAAATCAATAAAACCGCCAATTTAGGAGGTTCTGCCAAAGTCGTCATTCGCGGTGCACGCTCTGCATTTGCCAGCGGCAACAACCAGCCCTTGTACGTAATTGACGGTGTTCCTATGCTGAACAGCTCAACAGAATCCACCTCCACCGTAATCGGCGGTAACTACGATGGATTGAACCGTGATGCCGGTGACGGGATTTCCAACTTGAATCCGGACGACATAGAAAGCATCAACATCCTGAAAGGTTCTTCTGCCGCCGCGCTTTATGGTTCGCAGGCAGCTAATGGCGTCATTCTGATCACCACTAAAAAGGGAAAGGCCGGACTGCAGCGCGTTACATTCTCCTCCAACCTGACCGTAAGTCACGCCATCAGTACCCCCGAATTCCAAAATACATACGGCCGGAACGAAGATGGCGGTACGGCAAGCTGGGGTACAAAAGGCAATGTAACGGACTATGACAACATAGGCGAGTTCTTCAGCAATGGCATCACCACTTTCAATTCGCTGGCTATCACTACCGGAAATGAAAAGGTACAAACTTATTTCTCATACGCCAACACCACGGCTAAAGGAATTGTGGACAATAACAAACTACAGAAGAATAACCTGAACCTACACGAAACGGCCAGCCTCTTCAACAACAAGCTGAAACTGGACGGCATTGCAACACTAATGACCCAAACCGTCAAGAACTCCCCTGCTACCGGCGGCTATTATCTGAATCCGCTGGTCAGCTTGTACAGTTTCCCACGTGGCGTAGACATGAGCACTTACAGAGAAAACTTTGAAACGTGGAATGCCGACCGCAATATGATGACACAAAACTGGATTGAAAAGAATGGAGATGGTACCGTCAGTGAATGGGGACAGAATCCCTACTGGCTGAAAAACCGCGTGCTCAGTGGCTACAAGCGTTATCGCGCTGTGGCATCGGCCAGAGCCAATCTGCACATTACGGACTACTTCAGCCTGCAGGTACGGGGTAATGTGGATTATATCAGTGATAAATTCGACAATAAGATGTATGCCACTACAGCTCCCAACATCGCCGGCAAATACGAGGACAAGGAAAACGGACGTTACATCTGGTCGGACAGCCAGGAAATCCAAGTCTACGGTGACGCAATGGTCTTGTTCAACAAGGAATTTGATGACTTTTCCCTCAATACGGCACTGGGAGCCAGCATCAACATGAGTAAAGTCAATTCACTGACGATAGACTCAAGGCTTGCTTCCCTCTACAAACCGAATGTATTTACCGTCCCCAATGTAGTGATGGACTCCAAAGCAGCCGTAAATCAGAGCATCGACAGCAAACGCACGCTCCAATCAGTATTTGCCACCATGCAGTGGGGCTGGAAAGGACTACTATACTTGGACATTACCGCACGTAACGACTGGTCATCCACATTAGCCCACACAGACAGCAAGAATACCGGATTCTTCTATCCCTCCATAGGAGCTACCTGGATTCTTAACAAAACCTGCTCCCTGCCCAAATGGATAAGTTTTGCAAAAGTGCGCGCTTCATGGGCGGAAGTCGGTAATGACCTCCCGATAGGAATCACCAATCCGGTAGACATCATCATGGTAGGCGGCAGTATCAATGTAAATACCGTAGAACAGCGCGGTGACCTGAAACCGGAAATCAGCAGCTCCATCGAATTCGGTACAGAATGGCGCTTCTTCCATCACCGCTTCGGGATAGACTTCACTTGGTATCAGACCAATACCAAGAACCAGTTGTTGAGAATGGACAATCCTACGGGCTCCACCTATAAATACCGGTATGTCAATGCCGGAAAAATACGTAACCAGGGTTTTGAACTGACGGTAGACGCCACTCCGCTACTATACAGAAACTTTTCGTGGAAGAGTCTCATCAACATGTCCGCCAACAAGAACAAAGTAGTGACCCTGCATCCTGACTATCCAGAATTTTCCTACTACGAAGAAGGTTTCAACGCAGGCTATCAGATGCGCGTCAAAGAAGGAGGCAGCCTGGGGGATATTTATGGAAATGCTTTCCGCCGTAACGAGGATGGCAGCATCATGGTTGATGAAACCAGCAAAAGGCCTTTAGGAAATACCGGAAACAAGGATTTGCTTGGGAATGCCAATCCTGACTTCACCATGGGATGGAGCAACACACTTACCTACAAGAACCTGGAGCTCTATTTCCTGATAGATTTCCGCTTTGGCGGCGAAGTCATGTCACTGACACAGTCTGAGTTGGATGCCAACGGCGTGACCAAAGTCACCGAAGATGCCCGCACCCGGGGATATGTAGAATACCAGGGACAGAAGTTCAACGACCCGAGAGCATTTTACAGCGCAGTAGGCGGCAGAAATGCCATCTCCGAATATTATATGTACGACGCAACCTGCATCAGACTCCGTGAAGTATCACTGAGCTATTCTTTCCCGAAAACGATACTGGAAAACAGTAGATTCATAAAGGGAATCGACGTATCATTGGCAGCGCGCAACTTGTGTTTCTTAAAGAAGGAAGCACCGTTCGACCCCGATGCAGTAATGTCCGTAGGCAACAACAATCAAGGAGTAGACGTGTTTGGCATGCCTACTACCCGGAATATCGGCTTTAACCTAAGATTAACCTTTTAAAATGAATACCTTATGAAAAACAAGTGCATCATATTCCTTTTCTGCCATAGCATATTGCTGCTTGCAGCTTGCACCGGCGGTTTTGAGAACGACAACGAAATCAAGGGAGGTTTCTCGGACGACAAAAAGGAAATAGATTTCCAGAACCTGACTGCTCCATTCGAACCCATACAGTCGGGTATCTACTTCAATATAGGTTCTGTTGGCTTAAATTGGGTATGGCAGATGACACAATCCCTGAACCATGACATGTTCTCCGGCTACTTCATGGACCCTATTCCTAAATTCATGAAATCCAACGCCTGCTACAACCTGAACTCAGGCTGGACCAATGCCGCATGGCAATGTACTTACGGATATGTCTACACGGAGGTGCAGAAGGCAGAAAAGAACTTTTATGGCAATGACAACTTGAAAGGCTACCTCGGCATTACCGAAATTTTGAAAGTGGAACTGATGCACCGCATTGCCGATACATACGGTCCGCTGGTCTACCATCAACTGGGTGAGACACCCCGGGTTTACGGACTGCAAGAAGCCTATACACGCTTCTTTGCAGACCTGGACGAAGGGCAGCAATTGATAAGGGAATACCTGGACGAGGGCGGTGACAACAACAAATTCAAAGAGTATGATATGCTGACCAACGGCAAGACCTTGAAGGAGTGGTTAAAGTTTGCCAACTCACTACGTTTGCGCCTTGCCATGCGCATCTCCAATGTGGATGCAACACTTGCCAAAGACCAAGCAACCAAAGCACTGAATGACAATCAAGGTGTACTGGAAGGTGCAAGGGAAACCATCACTGTAATGGGCAAGAACTATATCAATCCTTTGTGTGCCGTTGCCGGTTGGGGTGAAGTCTACATGAATGCCTCGATGGAATCCATTGTCAACGGTTATGAGGACCCGCGTGGCAAGAAATGGTATAACACCGCCCTTCTCGAAGGTTATCAAAAACAGTTGTTAGGCATTCCCATCGGCTTACCCATGAAAGACGGTGACGCCAACATTTACAGTTTTTGCTCTTCCCTCAACACAAGTACCATCGGCGAAAAGACCGGAGCCGTATTGATGAGTGCGGCAGAAGTCTGGCTGCTCAGGGCCGAAGCAGCCCTCCGTGGCTATACCAAAGAGAATCCCCGCACATGCTATGAATACGGGGTAAGTACTTCATTTACACAGTGGGACTGTGCTGGTGCCTCCGAATATCTGGAAAGCGACAAAACCCCTGCCGATTATAAAGATGTAGTCTCGGGCGGCAAGGTAGGCAAGGACATGAAAGCCTTGATTACCATATCCCCCAAATGGGAAGAAGATGCAGACATAGAGACGAAACTCGAAAAGATTATTACCCAGAAGTGGCTGGCATGCTGGCCCGAAAGTTATGAGGCATGGGCTGAGCAACGCCGTACCGGATACCCCAAACTTTTCAAGGTCCAAAACAACACCGGAAAAGTGATTGATACGGATATCATGATCCGCCGCCTTCCGTTCTCGACGGACGCCGCCACTGCCGACCCGGCACAATACGCCACCCTCACGGAAAAACTGGGTGGCGCAGATAACGGCGCCACCCGCCTTTGGTGGGATACGGGGAAAAACTCTTTCTAGAACAGACTCCACGCAACCGTAAGCCCTGCCATCACAATGGCTACCATGCTCATCAGCTTGATTAGGATATTCAAGCTCGGACCGGATGTGTCCTTGAACGGGTCTCCTACGGTGTCACCCACGACTGTAGCCTTGTGGACTTCACTGCCTTTGCCGCCAAAGTTGCCTTCTTCCACATACTTTTTGGCATTATCCCATGCACCACCGGCATTTGCCATGAAGATGGCAAGCACGAAACCACTGCTCAATCCGCCAATCAGCAGGCCGAGCACACCGGGAACACCGAAAATAAGTCCCGTAGCAATCGGAGCAATGATAGCTATCAGTGACGGAATCACCATCTCGCGTTGCGCCCCTTTCGTCGAGATTGCCACACAACGCTCATAATCAGGCTCCGTTTCTCCCGTAAGGATTCCCTTGATTTCGCGGAACTGGCGGCGCACTTCGTCTACCATATGGGCCGCTGCACGCCCTACCGCATTCATCGTCAATCCACAGAAAAGAAATGCCATCATCGAGCCCAGAAACATACCGGAAAGAACTTTCGGATTCATCAGCGTCACATCGTAGTGATGCATAAAGTCGAAGAAAGTGGCATCTTGAAGAGCCACGGCATCGCCATGAGGAAGCGACAGTTCGGTAGTCCCGAGGCGGGTCAGCCCGATACGGATTTCCTCGACATAAGAGGCCAGCAAAGCCAATCCCGTCAAAGCGGCGGAACCGATGGCAAAGCCTTTGCCCGTAGCGGCTGTAGTATTGCCCAAGGAGTCAAGCGCATCGGTACGCTTACGCACCTCTTCACCCAGACCGGACATTTCCGCATTGCCACCCGCGTTGTCAGCTATCGGTCCGTAAGCATCTGTAGCAAGCGTGATGCCCAATGTAGAAAGCATACCTACTGCGGCAATGCCAATACCATAGAGCCCCAGACCCACATTAGAGAAGTCGAAGCCCGAAGCAAAGAGATAAGAAGCAATGATACCTATCACCACGGCAATCACCGGAATAGCCGTAGAAAGCATTCCCAAGCCTATACCGGAAATTATGACTGTCGCCGGACCGGTCTTTCCGCTTTCACTCAGCTTTTGGGTAGGACGGTAGGATTGGGAAGTATAGTACTCCGTAGACCGCCCGATGATGATACCTACTATCAAACCCACTATCACGGAGCAGGAAATCCACAGCCAGTTGTCCAACTTCAGCAACCACAGGATAAAGAAAGTGGCGACAACTATCAAAATAGAGCTGAGATTAGTACCGAAAGCCAGTGAGTTCAGCAAGTCCTTCATCTTCGCATTCTCTTTGGTACGCACGGAGAAGATACCGATAATGGAAAGCAATATTCCGACGGCTGCAATCAGCATCGGAGCGATTACGGCCTTGAACTGCATCAGCGTATCACCCGAGTGGATAAAAGCCGCAGCACCGAGGGCAGCCGTAGCAAGGATAGAACCGCAATAACTTTCGTACAAATCAGCCCCCATACCTGCCACGTCGCCTACATTGTCGCCTACATTATCCGCAATCGTGGCAGGATTACGCGGGTCGTCTTCGGGAATACCGGCTTCCACCTTTCCCACAAGGTCGGCACCTACATCGGCAGCTTTTGTATAGATACCGCCACCTACGCGTGCAAACAATGCCTGCGTGGAAGCGCCCATACCGAAAGTCAGCATGGTAGTAGTAATCACACAGAGTTTATGAGTAGGTGTCAGCGCATCAGCAGGAATCACTGCATTCAACAACAGATACCAGAAAGATATATCGAGCAATCCCAGGCCAACTACAACTAATCCCATCACCGCGCCGCTTCGGAAAGCAATCCTCAACCCTGCATTCAGAGAATTACGGGCGGCATTAGCGGTACGAGCCGACGCATAAGTCGCCGTCTTCATCCCTAAAAATCCGGAAAGCCCGGAGAAAAATCCGCCTGTAAGAAAAGCAACGGGAACCCATGCGTTCTGTACATGAAAGCCATAGGCCATAATTGAAAACAAAATAACCAATCCCAAGAATACCCAGCCTACTATTTTGTATTGCTGTTTCAGATAAGACATAGCTCCTTTGCGCACAGCAGCAGCTATCTTTATCATTTGGGGTGTACCTTCGCTCTCTTTCATCATTTGCTTATGAAAGTAATAAGCAAAGCAGAGGGCTAACACGGAAGCGACTGGAACCAGCCAGAAAAGAATGTTGTCCATAGGAGCAATTTTTAAAGGGTTTACGGAGGCTAAAAGTATGGAAATCAAATGAAATAAGCAAGTAAAAAAGAAAGAATTTATAAAGCTGAATTATTCTATCTTTTAATCTCTTTAAACAAAATGGGCACACTGTAGTTATTTACTTCATTCCCTCATTTCTATACGGAAATGAACTAATTTCGAGCTTGTGCAGATTTATTTTTGATACCTAATGGGGTTA
>OJMO01001340.1_pt1 | contig 15417 bp, 14 predicted proteins | sample 1597241 | NCBI WGS metagenome assembly OJMO01 (sample SAMEA2452129, study PRJEB22498) | human gut metagenome | biome: human feces; feature: human gut; material: feces | place: Australia | collected 2012 | reverse complement strand
CATCAGCCTGACCAAGGAACAGCAGGATGATGTTATCGCAAGAACCTGCCATAAGCATCTTTAATTTTAACAGGTTTCAGTGATCATTGATTAAATTGGGGTCGGGCAGTTGTCCGGCCCCTGTTTAGTGTAGCAGGTAGAGCATTTAAAAGAATCGAGCCGCAGGCGAAGATTGAATTTAGTGCGAACCATACCTGGACACTTAATGAGAACAACCCTCAATAAATAAGACTATAATACGTGTAAACAGTTCATACTATAAATATCAGCCGTTGCTGAACAGTCACAATAAATTTAACCCCGCAGCTGCCGGTACGGCAGAGAATGGAGATTATTACGATGATTAAAGGTAGAATTCACTCATTAGAATCCTTTGGAGCAGTTGATGGCCCGGGGATCCGTTATCTTATCTTCCTGAAGGGATGTAATATGCGCTGCCAGTACTGCCATAATGTGGATACCTGGAATCCGGAGACGGATAATTTGCAGACTGCAGATGAGCTTTTGGATAAGGCAGAACGTTTCCGCAGCTATTGGGGTAAGCAAGGTGGAATTACCGTCAGTGGTGGAGAGGCATTACTGCAGATTGATTTCCTGATTGATCTTTTCAAAAAGGCACATGAGAGAGGGATTAATACGAATCTTGATACTTCGGCACAGCCTTTTACCAGGGAAGAGCCTTTCTTTTCCAAGTTCAATGAGTTATTAAAGTATACGGACCTGGTAATGCTGGACATCAAGCATATTGATGATGAAGAGCACAAGAAACTTACCGGTCATACGAATGTGAATATTCTGGATTGTGCGAGATATCTTTCAGAACAGGGCATTCCGATGTGGATCCGTCATGTTCTGGTTCCCGGTATCACAGATAAGGATGAATATCTGAAGAAAACAAGAGAATTTATTGATACACTGGATACCGTGATGAAGGTAGAAGTACTTCCTTATCATACACTGGGAGAATATAAGTGGAAGGAGCTGGGTATACCCTATAAGCTTGAAGGAGTAGAACCGCCCACTCAGGACAGAATTGATAATGCAAAGAAAATTCTGGAGTTTTCTAAATATTAAAATAACGGTAACTATTCAGTTACAAATAACGTAAATAATAAGTAAATTTATGTTAAATCTATTTTGAAATTATTGATAAGAAAAGGTATCTGTGTTAAGATATCTTTACTTATTCTTATGAAACGGGGAATTGACAGGTTATTCTATAAGAAAGGCGAATAACGGTTCTGTGTGCTTGAAGCCCCGGTTGCTGAATGAGGAATAGAACAGTTACGAAAGGCGATATATTGTTGAAATTTCTTCCTTCGAATCTCCGTGAAAAATTTAAAGAAACCTTAAAAGCAGTACTTCCGATCATAGCCATTGTGCTTGTGCTATGTTTCACCATTGCGCCGATTTCACCCAGTATTATCTTAATGTTTCTGGTGGGCGGTGTTTTGCTGATTATGGGAATGCTGCTTTTTAACGTTGGTGTGGATATTTCCATGACTCCGATGGGCGAACGTGTCGGTACGACAATGACGAAATCGAAGAATATCTTCATAATGATTGCATTAAGCTTCCTGCTGGGTGTGATGATTACGATTTCCGAACCGGATCTTCAGGTGCTTGCCGGTCAGGTTCCCTCGATCCCCAATATGGTGCTGATTCTTACGGTGGCTGTTGGTGTGGGCTTCTTCCTGGTGCTTGCTCTTGTACGTATGCTGTTTGGAATCCAGTTATCCCATATGCTGTTGGTATTTTATGCGGTTGTATTTACGCTGGCTTACTTTGTTCCGGGAGATTTCCTTGCGTTGGCGTTCGATTCGGGCGGTGTTACCACAGGGCCAATGACAGTACCGTTTATTATGGCACTCGGTGTCGGTATTTCTGCAATCCGAAGCGATAAGCGGGCAGCAGATGACAGCTTTGGTCTGGTTGCCTTATGCTCCATCGGGCCGATTCTTGCGGTTTTAGTGCTAAGTATGATTTACCGGCCGGATGTAAATGCCATGAGTACTGGATCCGAACCGATTCAGATTATGGACGATACGGTGCAGATGTGGCGTGCTTTTATGGAGGAATTTCCGGCATATATGAAGGAGATAGCAATTTCCCTTCTGCCAATCATTGTTTTCTTCTTTTTATTCCAGTTGATTTCAAAAGATATCCAAAAGCGGCTTCTGGTTAAGATTGTTGTGGGTCTTTTATATACTTATGCAGGTCTTGTACTCTTTCTTACGGGTGTAAATGTCGGATTTATGCCGGCAGGTAATTATCTGGGACAGACGATAGCGGGACTGCCGTATCGTTATATACTGATTCCGATTGGTATGCTGATCGGTTATTTCATTGTTAAGGCAGAGCCTGCGGTATTTGTGCTGACGAAGCAGGTAGAAGAGATTACCTCAGGGGCGATCAGTGCCAAAGCAATGGGAACGAGCTTATCCATCGGTGTATCGGTATCCATCGGAATGGCGATGCTGCGAGTGCTTACAGGCATTCCGATTATGTGGTTCATTATTCCGGGATATGCAATTGCGCTGCTGCTTACGTTCTTTGTACCGAAGATCTTTACGGCGATTGCATTTGACTCCGGTGGGGTGGCGTCCGGTCCGATGACTGCAACCTTTCTGCTTCCGCTTGCCATGGGTGCATGTACCGCGATCGGAGGAAATGTAGTCACAGATGCTTTCGGAGTTGTTGCGATGGTTGCCATGGCACCACTTATTGCAGTTCAGGTCATGGGTGTCTCCTATAATATGAAATTAAAGAAAGCAAGTACCCCTGCCGCCGCCATCATTGGCATTGACGACAATGAAATTCTGGATTTTGAGGAGGATTTTTAACGATGCAGGAACAGAAAAAACGAGAAGCTTACCGCTGCCTTGTAATTATCACAGACTCCCATATCAGAGAGCAATTATGCGAATTTTTAGCAGATTCCCATATACCGGTCTACTATCAGATGCATGGGATCGGCACAGCCAGTTCAGAATGGTTAGAATTATGCGGTCTTGGAAGTATCCAGAAAAGTATCACACTCTGTTTTATTCCAAACGGACGCAAAAAAATTCTGCTCGCTGAAATGAATCAGGCATTGAGCCTTCATAAAAAAGGAACCGGTATTGCCGTCAGTATTCCCATGAACGGCATGCAGGGATTTCTATATAAACTTTTAAACGAGCACACCGCAGAATCAGACGGCGAAGAAGTTGAAAAGGAAGTGAAAAAGATGAGTGAACCAATTACACATGCTATGATACTTGTAACAATCAATCAGGGATACAGTGACGCTGTCATGAACACCGCGCGCGCTGCCGGTGCAACCGGAGGCACGATCTTAAAAGGTCTGCGCTGCAGTCCCGGAAAATCGGCTGTCATCTTCGGCATCACGATCCAGGAAGAACAGGAAATCGTCGCAATCGTTGTACCAAAAGATAAAAAAACAGAGATCATGCAGGCGATCAGCTCTGCTCATGGAATGGACTCTCCTGCCCATGGTGTTGCCTTTTCCCTGCCAGTGGACGGAATTATGGGATTGTAATGCCGATGAGGCCATTCTATTGTCAGGTATTACAAAAAAGAACTGCACGTTAATAACTATCATTAACATACAGTTCTTTTTTCAAATCCATATATCTTGTATATAGATTATTTATAATTTTTAAACTATTTGTTTTTTCTTATGCCTCTGCCGGAACATCCTTCATAGAGAAGCTGATGCGTCCCATCTTGTCTTTTCCAAGGCAGACAACTTTTACTTTATCTCCTAATGTCAGGACATCCTCCACACGATTGATACGCTCTTTGGAAATCTTGGAAATATGAACCATTCCCTCTTTACCCGGAGCAAATTCAACAAATGCGCCAAATTCTTTGATGCTTACAACAGTACCAGTAAAGATCTGTCCCTCTGCAAAGTCAGTGGTGATAATCTTGATCATTTCGATTGCTTTGTTCATCATCTCTGCGTCTGTGCCACATACAGATACAGCACCGTCATCGGTAATGTCGATCTTAACGCCTGTGCGGTCAATGATCTCGTTGATCGTCTTTCCTCTCTGTCCGACTACATCACCGATCTTGTCCGGATTGATCTGGATCTGAACGATCTTCGGTGCGAATGTGCTGACTTCTTTTCTCGGCTCCTCGATTGCTTTTGACATAACCTCATCCATGATGTAGATTCTTGCCTCTCTCGCACGTCCGATTGCTTCCTCAACGATCGGTCTTGTAAGACCATGGATCTTGATATCCATCTGGATCGCTGTGATTCCATCATGTGTTCCGGCTACCTTGAAGTCCATATCTCCGAAGAAGTCCTCAAGTCCCTGGATATCTGTAAGAACGATGTAATCATCGTCTGTTTCACCTGTAACAAGTCCGCAGGAAATACCTGCAACCGGTTTTCTGATCGGTACACCGGCAGCCATCAGTGACATAGTAGATGCACAGATACTTGCCTGGGATGTGGAGCCGTTGGACTCAAATGTCTCAGATACGGTACGGATTGCATATGGGAATTCTTCCTCTGTAGGAAGTACCGGTACCAGTGCTCTCTCAGCAAGTGCTCCGTGGCCGATCTCACGACGTCCCGGTCCTCTGGAAGGCTTGGTCTCACCTACAGAGTAGGACGGGAAGTTGTAGTGGTGCATATATCTCTTGGATGTAACGTTCTCGTCAAGTCCGTCAACTCTCTGGATCTCAGAAAGTGGAGCAAGTGTACATACGTTACAGATCTGTGTCTGTCCTCTTGTAAACATAGCTGAGCCGTGGACTCTAGGAATGATGTCAACCTCAGCAGCAAGTGGTCTGATCTGGTTGATAGCTCGTCCATCAGGTCTCTTGTGATCCTTGAGGATCATCTTTCTTACTGTCTTCTTCTGATACTGGTATATAGCGTCTGGAAGGACTGCAAGCCACTCCTCGTTGTCTGCAAATGCCTCCTCAAGCTTCTCTGTGATCTGTCTGATGTTCTCCTCACGAACCTGCTTCTCGTCTGAGAATACAGCCTCCTCCATAGCCTCTGGAGGAACGATCTCCTTAATCGCTGCAAAGAGCTCCTCTGGAACTGCACAGCTTACATATGAATGCTTTGGCTTTCCAACCTCAGCTACTATCTCATTGATAAATGCGATGATGTCCTGGTTGATATCATGAGCCATGTAGATAGCTTCGATCATCTTAGCCTCAGGTACAATATTTGCACCGGCCTCGATCATGATAACCTTCTGTGATGTAGATGCAACTGTGAGCTTCAGATCACCCTCATCCCACTGCTTCTGTGTTGGGTTGATGATGAACTCTCCGTCGATGAGACCTACCTGTGTCATGGCACATGGTCCGTCAAATGGAACGTCTGATATACATGTTGCGATAGATGATCCAAGCATTGCAACCAGCTCCGGTCTGCACTCTGGATCTACTGACATAACAAGGTTGTTGAGTGTTACGTCATTTCTATAATCCTTAGGGAAAAGAGGTCTCATAGGTCTGTCGATTACTCGTGATGTGAGGACAGCGTTCTCTGATGCCTTACCCTCTCTCTTATTGAATCCTCCAGGTATCTTTCCTACTGAATATAACTTCTCCTCATACTCTACTGAAAGTGGGAAGAAATCGATTCCGTCTCTTGGCTTCTCTGAAGCTGTACATGTTGAAAGCACTGTTGTGTCACCGTACTTGATAAATGCAGCACCATTTGCCTGTGCAGCTACTCTGTTGATATCAACAGTGAGCATTCTGCCAGCGATCTCTTTCTGGTATCTCTTGAATTCCTTACTCATCTCAAAATCTCCTTGATTTAATATTTATTTGTATTGTGGAAGACGTCGAAACAACTATAAAAAACACCATGTCTTATAACCTTTTTGCCATCTTTCAGCGATGATCCATGATATTCTTTATAGAAGTCTCGATATGTCATTCCACAATCTTTTAAATTTTATCATACGAATATAAAAAATACAATATCCAAACACCTCTGTTTACATTATTTGATACCATAAAAATGTGTCCGGGCAAATAAAAAGGAATCATGCGTGTACACATGATTCCCATAATTGTTATTGTATTAAGGCTCGAATAGAAATTACTTTCTAAGTCCAAGGCTCTCGATGAGCTTTCTGTATGCCTCGATATCCTTGCTCTTGAGGTATGCAAGAAGGTTTCTTCTCTGACCAACCATCTTAAGAAGACCACGGTTTGAGTGATGATCCTTTGGATTAGCCTTGAAATGTCCGTTGAGATCGTTGATTCTTGCTGTAAGAAGTGCGATCTGAACCTCTGTTGAACCTGTGTCGTTTGCGTCCTTGCCGTACTTAGCTACGATTTCCTGCTTCTGCTCTTTTGTTATCATAATAACAATCCTCCTATAAAATAATATACATGACTGACACCGGGCAAAAGGCCTAGAGGTGTCCTCAAACTAAGTGTCAGTTGACCTTGTGTAGGATAACATATGTGTCTGGTTTTGTAAAGAGGAAATTAATCCGCAATTTCATACTGCAAAAATGCATAGTGCAGCCTTGTTCCTTCCGCTATACTTTCCGGAAGCAGCGCCCTTGCAACGAGCTTTGTCTCACCGCCAAGATCATTCTCATCAGCAAGATTTGCGTAATCTCCGTCTATCGATTTTACTATATAATATTTCTCCATTTTCTTGACCACCTTATGTCCGGCTGTGCTTTCAGCCGTGTTCTTTCATTCATTTCATAGATATTTTAATATATAACATATTTCATTACAACCCCGGCCGGTAATATTCCCGGTTTGACATTCGCCTTATACGCTTTCACACTTTACAGCATCCCAACTTATTTCTTGTTATCACAAACTTATCTATGCTATAATAGTGCGCGTGGACATTTGCACTGCAGGATTCTGCAGTTCATTTGCCGAATAGAGAGCGGCAGGTTTCGCCGCATTTGAAAGGAGATATATTATGGCAGGTTCCACCATAGGAAATAAATTTACCATCACCACATGGGGAGAATCCCACGGAAAGGCTCTGGGAGTTGTCGTTGACGGCTGCCCTGCCGGTCTTCCACTGTGCGAGGAAGATATACAGGTATTTCTGGATCGCAGAAAACCCGGATTTTCACAGTTCTCAACGCCTAGAAAGGAATCCGATACCATAGAGATACTATCAGGAATTTTCGAGGGAAAGACAACCGGAACTCCTATATCCATGATGGTGAGAAATACATCCCAGCGCTCCGGGGATTACGGAGATATCGCCACATATTACAGACCAGGCCACGCAGATTATACATTTGATGAAAAATATGGCTTCAGGGATTACAGAGGCGGCGGCCGTTCATCGGGACGAGAGACCATCGGCAGAGTTGCAGCCGGTGCGATCGCCTCAAAGATACTGAAGGAACTCGGTATCACCATAACTACCTACGTATCTTCCATCGGTGATGTACATATAGACAGGAACAATTTTGACGCTGACTATATACTTAAGAACGACCTCAATATGCCGGACCCGGATGCCTACGAGAAGGCATCTATCCTTCTTCAAGACTGCATGGCGGAGAACGATTCCATAGGCTCTGGTGTTGAATGTATCGTGCATGGAATGCCGGCAGGTATCGGTGAACCGGTATTTGACAAACTGGATGCATGCCTCGCAAAGGCAGTTATGTCCATCGGAGCTGTGAAAGCTGTCGAGATTGGCGACGGCACCGAGGTATCCACTGCAAGAGGCTCATATAACAATGATGCATTTGTCATGAACGGTTATAACGTAGACAAGGAGACCAATCACGCCGGAGGTATTCTCGGCGGAATGAGCGATGGTTCAGACATAATCATCAAGGCGCATTTCAAGCCGACCCCATCCATCGCATCCACACAGAAAACCGTTAACAAGTCCAGGGATAACATAGAGGTCTCGATCAGAGGCCGCCACGATCCTATCATCGGGCCGAGAGCTGTTGTGGTCGTCGAGGCCATGACCGCCCTGACGATCCTTGATCTTATATTTGAGAATATGTCATCCAGAATGAACAAGATAATTGACTTTTATAAGTAATTGTCAAACAAACTGAAAATTGCAACAAACAATAATGCGATAAAATGTAAGTAATAAAAAACAGATGTGATATGATCCAGGGTGATTCCTCAAATCATGCCACATCTGTTTTTTATTTATCTATCTTATTTTTCAATCCATCATTTATTCAGTCCATCATTCTGACCTTGTTGCCTATAAGTCTGGCGCCAGATTCTACTCTTCCACCTTTTTAGGCTTGTTGATGATGTAAAGTCCAATTCCCACTATCAGACCACCGCCGATGATATTACCAAGCGTTACAGGGAGGAGATTTTTACTGAAAAAATGTCCCACTGTGAGCTGGTCACTTATCTGCTGTGCGGTATATCCATAGAGCTCGCATGCCTTGTCCACGTACTTGCTGTTTGATGCAGCCATCAGACCTGCAGGTATATAGTACATATTTGCAACGCAGTGCTCAAAACCTGACACGACGAATACCATTATCGGGAAGAAGCATGCAAACAGCTTTCCAATTATATCCTTAGCCGAAGATGACATGAGAACCGCGATACACACGAGAACATTACACATTATTCCCGACATGAACGCATTGCAAAAATCAAGGCCTGTCTTACCCATAGCCACCTTGATGGTATAAGCGCCAAGGCCGCCTGCTGAATTATCAAACTGACCGCTTCCATATATAAGAGCTGCAGTCACAACTGATCCAAGCATATTGCTGAGATATACAATAACCCAATTCTTGAGCATCTGCACAAGCTTTATCCTACCATCAATAACCGCTGTTATCATCATACAGTTTCCGGTAAACAGCTCTGCACCGATAATCGATAACATCATGAGTCCTACAGGGAATATGCATCCTGCAAGAGTCTTCGCAAGTCCGAAATTGTCCACCGTATGCACCGCAAGGTTTGATCCCTCAGCTCCTATCGCAATGAACATTCCTGCAAAGAATCCCATCATGATCATCTTGTACAGCTTGAGATTTGCCTTTCCAACAGCACCCTTGAGATTATTCTCAATGATCTGTGCCGGAACGTAGTAATTGTTTTCCATGATTTAATTGTCTCCTTAGTTTATAAGTTATTTGTTAGGCTCTCGGATATGCCTTTGCATATTCTTCCTTGAGCTTACTCTGCTTATTTGTAAGATATATCTGGGTTGTCGCAATATCCACATGTCCAAGCATCTCTTGAACAGACTTTATATCCGCTCCATTCCCCAACATATGTGAGGCAAATGAATGCCTTATCATATGAGGTGTTATATCCTTATCTATGCCGGCCTTAGCCGCATAATACTTTATTATCTTCCAGAATCCCTGTCTCGTCATAGGTGCACCCTTGCAGTTGAAGAACAGATAATCACTGCCTCCACTCATATCATCGCGCACCTCTGTAATATATCTGCTGAGGGCTCTCTGAGCAACCTCCGCAACCGGAACAGTCCTCACCCTGTCGCCGTCGTGGCACTCAATGAACCCAAGCTTTATGTTGACATCCGTGAGTTTCAATGTCACAAGCTCTGTAACACGTATTCCTGTAGCATACAACAGCTCCAGCATCGCCTTATCCCTGATCTCCTTTGGAGTCTTGTTGGTAGGCTGGTCGAGAAGTTTGTTCACCTCACTTATGGTAAGCGTCTCAGGAACCTTCTTCACGATCTTCGGAGGCTTGATATTCTCCGTTGGATCATCATTCACTATCCTCTCCCTCATGAGATAGGCATAGAATGACTTTATGGATGCAATGTTACGTGACACCGTAGCCATGGACATCCCCTGTTTCTCCATTTCCAACACATACGAAGTGATATAAGTTTCATTAATATCATCAATCCTCGTTATGCCCTTCTCGTCAAAATACCTGTAGAATTTTATCAGATCTCTCCGATATGATGCAACAGTATTCTCACTGGATTTTTTTACATTTCTTAAATAATCAACATATCTGTCTATGTATTGTTCCACTAATTTATCCCCTTAGTTATGTAGACTGAATTATATTATAAATACAAATGTAAATAAAATCAAACACTATTTTAACAAGTAAAATCAAGGCTTCACGGCATTTTTAATAAAAGTACAAAATGCGGTGCGCGATCAAATTATGTATACTAGATATTGACATAATTCTTTTCAAAAATATTTCACATTTTTTAATTCTGACAATGTTTCAGTTGAATTTTCTATGTTTCAAATTATGTGATTGCTTGTTTGGGAGCATTTCTTACCCCAATATGCGTAGATTGCAATTATTGTTTTGGAATCCACTATCCTGCCATCTCTTATCATATTGAGTGCATCATCAAGACCTATCTCCTCGGTCTCTATAAATTCATTCTCGTCCAATGCACATATTCCTCTGGTAAGTTTCCTGCCTATATACACGTAAGTCTGTTCATCACTTGTACCGATAGCCAGAACTGTTCTAGTCACATACTCCACAACCTTCGCGGTAAACCCTGTCTCTTCCCTGAGTTCTCTTCTGGCTGCATCTTCAGGAGACTCTCCCTCATCGATAAAACCAGCCGGGACCTCGTAGGTTATATCATCAATAGAATTCCTGTATTGCTTTATCAGTATGAGCGATCCATCGTCTTTCACTGGAAGAATGCATGCTCCCGGGTGATGCTTTATCAGATCATATACAACATCTCTGCCATCAGGCAGTTCAAGATAGTCGTTATATACATCAAACACATGCGCTCTGTATGCCACTTCCGTCTTTATCCTCTTGAATTTTTCCATCTTTTAATCTCACCTCCCGTTTTATAGTTTATCATGCATAAGAATGGTAAACTGTATATGACAAATCATAAAAAGGGTTTGTAGATCATCTCTACAAACCCTAATTTTTATTTTGCGTAATCTGTCACGCGTGACTCTCTTATAATATTTACCTTAATCTGTCCAGGATACTCAAGCTCGTCTTCGATCTGCTTTGCAATATCTCTAGCCAGCAATACCATATCAGAATCGCTTACATGCTCAGGAACTACCATTACACGAATTTCTCTACCTGCCTGAATAGCAAATGTCTTATCTACACCCTTATGAGAATTAGCAATATCCTCTAACTTCTTAAGTCTTGTAGTATAAGTCTCCAAGGTCTCTCTTCTTGCTCCCGGTCTTGCAGCAGAAATTGTATCTGCAGCCTGTACCAGAAGTGCTATCAATGACTCAGGCTCAACATCACCGTGATGTGACTCTACCGCATTGACAACAAGCGCTGACTCTTTGTACTTTCTACAAAGATCTGCACCGATCTGAACATGTGAACCCTCCATCTCATGATCAAGTGATTTACCTATATCATGGAGTAATCCAGCACGCTTTGCAACCTTGATATCGACACCTATCTCTCCGGCCAACAAACCACACAACTGAGCTACCTCAACAGAGTGCTTCAATGCGTTCTGTCCGTAGCTTGTTCTAAATTTCAACTTTCCAAGAAGTCTTACCAGCTCTGGATGGATTCCGTGAATTCCTACCTCAAGAGTAGCAGCTTCACCTTCCTCGCGCATCATGTTTTCAACTTCCTTCTGCGCTTTCTCAACCATCTCTTCGATTCTGGCTGGATGGATTCTACCATCCACGATGAGTTTCTCAAGTGCAATTCTTGCTACCTCACGTCTTACCGGATCAAAGCTTGATAAGATAACTGCCTCAGGAGTATCGTCGATGATTAAATCAACGCCTGTAAGAGTTTCAATGGTTCTGATGTTTCGTCCTTCACGACCGATTATACGGCCTTTCATTTCATCACTTGGAAGATTAACAACAGAAACGGTGGTTTCGGCAACGTGATCGGCGGCAACTTTTTGAATAGCTAAAGAAACTATGTTCTTTGCTTTCTTTTCCGCGTTCTCCTTTGCCTCTTGCTCAATTTCTTTAACCATCATGGCTGCCTCATGCTTTGTTTGATTTTTAACATCTTTTAATAAGATAGTCTTAGCCTCTTCGGCGGTAAGACCTGAAATCTTTTCAATAAGAGCCATTTGTTGTTCTTTGATTTCTGCTATTTCTTTTTCTTTAGATTCAAGTGACTTTAGTTTTTGACTTAAAGTCTGTTCTTTTTTCTCTAAATTATCTGTTTTCTTGTCTAAGTTTTCTTCTTTTTGGTTAATTCTGCGTTCCTGACGATTAAGTTCATTTCTGCGTTCCTTAACCTCTGCGTCAAAGTCTGCGCGAAGTTTTTGATTTTCTTCTTTAGCCTCAAGCAACAGTTCACGCTTTTTGGCGTCGGCAGCCTTTTCGGCATCCTTTACAATAGACTTGGCTTTTTCTTCGGCACTGCCGAATTCGGCCTCAGCAATTTTCTTTCTGTGTGCAACGCCTAAGTTGAAACCAACAATGACGCCTATAACACATAATACGATTGCAACGATTATCATTACAATTAATAATACTGTATTAATCAGTAACACCCCCATAAAAAGTTTACCAACGCTTAATAATGGGGGACTTCTTAAAATGACTGCGTCCTATACAACTGAATACTTCATAAACCTCTATGAAACAGATGCAGGTAAAGTACCATAGTGATTTGTAATCATACAAGAGCAGTCTACCTTAAGACGGCTCCATTTTAAGTATTGGGATTACATATAAAAGTATAGTATACAGAAAAATTTTATTTTTAAAGAATATTAAGCAATTATATTTTATACTATTTTGTGCATTCTGTCAAGGTGTATTATTAATATGAAAGTATTTTTTTCTGTAAAATAAGACTGGAAATTGCGTAAAAACGTCGTAAACGTAAATTTTATGTAAAATAGCACAAAAAAAATTAAAAAAATTATTCACTTATGGTCTTTACTAACAAAAATAAGTGTGATATAATAGTTACAACAAGATAAATCAGTAAGGAAATATGTATATTTTAATTTACTGAAAAGGGAGGGAAATATATGACAGAAGAAAAGACCTGGGCAAATATAAGTCGTTTTCAAACGTACTTATTTAATTCTGGTGACAATTTTAAGTCATATGAAATGCTTGGATCACATAAAGTCAAAATAGACGGCGTTGACGGTTGGAGATTTGCCGTTTGGGCACCTAAAGCCGTAAATGTTAGAGTCGTGGGCGATTTCAACGGTTGGAACGGCTATGACAAAATGCTTGAAAGGATAGAAACAAGCGGAGTTTGGTATGGCTTTTTTACAGATATAGCAGCGGTCCGGCGGATTCTGACGGAACCCCGGGATGTCGAATTCGTTGATCTTGCATATCTCCTGGCAAATGTGATTTTCCTGGCAGAAATCTTGCGTTTCTTTCAGTTCTCTGTCGGTGAAAGAGCATGGACATGCGGTAATGGCCATAGCTTTGTCACCGAGTGTTTCCTGTGCAGCTTTCAGCAAAAATGTGGAGTCCACTCCACCGGAAAAAGCTACGGCTACACTTCCCAGAGAACGGAGGATTTCCTGGAGTTTTCTGTATTTTTTTTCAAGTGTGATGTTATCTATTGCTGGCATATGTTCTGTCACCTCGTAATTTGTAAAATCTTATTTTTGCCGGATCCGAATCTGTAATTTTCAGATCTGTTCTTATTGACATGCTCTTGCAATGCTATGTGTGTATTCTTTATTGTAAACGATACCTTTTTGCCATACAAGTATTTTTCTACCTGACAGATGTACTATGAAATTTATTAGTATCCTCTCTGTTTCCAAACATAATAAGACCGGAAATACAGCATATGCCATACTTCCAGTCTTTCTTTTTACAGTTATTACATTTCGATCACATCAAGATCATCCGGAATAAACAAATTTCCGTGATAATACTCTCTGCCTTCTGCTCCGTAAAGCTCTTTACGTTTCTTAATGTTCTTATCCTCTGTGTGATACAGGACAAGATTCTTAACTCCAAGGTTCTCAGCCAGCTCACTGGCATCCTTAACTGTGGAGTGATGCTTCTCATATGGATTGAAGATATCACGCTGTCCGTACAGGCAGAATGCTTCGTGGAACATCCAGTCGCTTCCTTTTGCGTATTTCTCTTCACATTCATTGTATGGCTCGTCTCCGCAGCAGGTAAGTACCTTACCACCGTCATAGATCATCTGGAATCCGAACTGTTTCGCCTTGGTGGAACCGATATCAAAGAAGGTCACTTTCTTATTAAGAATTGTTTTTTCCTCGCCGTCTTTTACCTCGATCAGATGAAGTTTGTCACCGATGTACTGTGTCTCCTTCTTATTCAGAAGCTTAAATGCCATGTCTTTGAGAAGTCCGATCACTTCATCATGAGCATAGATGTTTGCCTCGCCCTGATAAGTGCCTTTTTTCATGTTCTGGCAAATGATGCGGATCACCCACACGATCCCCATGATATGGTCTACGTGCTTATGTGTAACAAAGATCTCATGAACATCCATCAGATCAATGCCTGCTTTTTTCAGCTGGGAAAGCACGGTATTTCCGCCGCCTCCGTCAACCAGAAAATGGCCGTACTCATCGCTGAGCACAAAACATGTATTGTAGCACTCTGTTACCAGTGCGTTACCTGTTCCAAGCATGGTTAATTTCATTCTGTTCTCCTCCTGTATAGCCCTGGTCATCAAACATTCAGCCACCCACCATTCTGCTCTCTGACACTCTGACCGGCTGTCTCTGGTCATATTACAGACACATATACAACCGTTTAATTTTTTTTCTTATTTTTTCTGTGTTTTTCGTGTCCAATGATAACATTATGAAGAAATATTTTCAATAAGATCCATTCATTTTCATAGCAGAAAAATCCATCCACAAATCTTCATATATTTCTGTTTTCACAGAATCCAGTCCGGTGCTCCCTTGCATCCTCTGTCATCCAGTTTATCTGCATCGCAGATAACAGAAATATATAATATATGGATCCTGTACAAAAACAGGAGCAGTCACATGGCGTACCATGTCTGCTCCTGTTTTATATTTTTGTTATTCCAGCATCTCTATCTCTGTCTCAAAATACTGCTCCTGAAACTGAACCTGTTCCATGATCTCCTGTGCTGTCATAGTCATATCTTCCGGCACTGCCACCCATTTGTCTTCCACATCATTGAGACGATGGATGATGGCAATCACTTTTCCTGTAAATTCTTTTACCGGGTGATCGATACACAAAACATAGACGTCCTGTTCCTCTCCGTCCGGAGCGATGATTCCTTTGATGTAACCGTAATTTACCGGGTAAAAAAGCTCTTTGTGTTCCGGATGATAACTGTTCATTGGGCGGTCGATCATGATATGTACGATCTGCCCCGGAGTCTTTTTTTTATTCATATGATCCATATGCTTCATTTATATTCCTCTTTGAGCGCATGCCGGAAATCAACAGATTTTTTGCTCTTTACCATATCTCAGACTCTACAGCCGCACGCTCAATGCCAAGACCCTTCATA
>OJMO01001318.1_pt1 | contig 15521 bp, 8 predicted proteins | sample 1597241 | NCBI WGS metagenome assembly OJMO01 (sample SAMEA2452129, study PRJEB22498) | human gut metagenome | biome: human feces; feature: human gut; material: feces | place: Australia | collected 2012 | reverse complement strand
ACATTTCCAGGAATAATCACAGCTTGTATCAAGTCATATTCTGTAATATAATTCTGATCGCTAAAAGGAATTCTTTCACTAAATTCAAACTCTGCACATTCAATCTGAATATAGTTAATACCAGCATCATCCGTCACTTTAGCCTTAATATTCACGGTTTCACCAGGCAACCCTTCAAGTTCCTCGCCAAGAAACTCAATCATGGGAGGCTGAGTATCATTAGCATTTTCATTGTCATCTCCGCACGAAATGGCGAAGAGAACAAGCAACGTTACAAACAACGTAACTAAATAATGTTTTTTTTTCATATTCAATAGCTTAAAATTAATAGATATAAAAGTTAACGCTATAAATAATACCGGTATATTAAAAATGCGAGTACTTCATTTAAGTAGATTTTTTTAATTGCTTTTCACGTGCCCATAATCTTAAATTTTAGCAAGGTTAATATTGATATAAATAATTAATAATGCAAAATTACGCAATCATATACGCATTGTGTTTATGAAAATGATATATTAATTTATGATTCTGACCGTACATGTATTTTTTATTCACTCATATTTTTTTGATATTACATCGGGGGCTTCTTCAAATTTGGTGGTATTCCTCTTATTATGAATGCAGAATCTTAGCTCTTAGTAGTTTTATTCCGGCTTTGTTGAACATTTGTCTTTTGACCGCTTTAATTTTATTCACTGGTCTCCCAGTAATCCGTTACTGAAGGGGACATCAATGACTGCCTGTACTGTCTCCCTGTCTTTTTTCAATACCATATGCAAAGTTCGTCAGTGCCATATTCCGTGTTGCCTTCGCTTTTTCAATCCACTTTCTAATATCCTTATCATAAGTGTTCCCATTAATCATATCTCTGAAATTCTGACACACGCTTAAAAGTTCTTTAATCTGCGGTGAGGACTTATACAGTTCCGCTAGTTTAGGATTATCCGATTCTCCCTTTAGAATGTATTTGCGTATCTGATTCTGTGAAACTCTCTGTGTTTTACTTCCGTTTTCAATGCTCTCATTATGCTCCTTGACTTCCTTCCTCTTTTGTTGATACCTTTTTCGCAAGCTGGATGTTATCCTTCCAATAAGTGCGCCACTGATTTTACTCCCCATTTTTTGTGCCAATATTTTTCGAGTAATACAGCCCGCACTAATGATTGTAGCCAGTTCGGATACATATTTAAGAGCTGTCTTCTGTTGCTCATTCAAGTATGCCCCTATTCTTCTGTTGTGAATAATCTTATAAATGTAGCGACTTTTCTTACCCAAATGTGTGGCTGTCTGCTCAATGGTCATCCCCTGCATTTTTAAGTTCAAGCTTTCCCTGTATATCTTCAATTTTTCTCTGTGTCGGACATCTCCCATGTTAAATATGTCCTGAAGAATTAACGAAGAAGCCGTGTCTCTGTCAGGATATTCGTATTTGAGCTTTTTCTTGGTCTGACGGATTATTTTCTCTATTTCCGGTATCATCGTGTCCGTCATATTCTTGATTAGATGGAATCGGTCGCAGATTTGTGTAACACCAGGAATTATTCTGTTTATAGCCTCTGTGAAACATCTTCCACGGTCTCTCGTTATATATTGTATTTGAGGATTCCGGATGAGCCAGTTATCAAGTGCTTCTCCGTTTCTATCCTCTAACAAAGCAATAGGTATGTGTGTCATCTGGTCTACGACCACACTCATATAATCCTTACCTTTTTTATAGGCAAAATCATCAATACCTACATAAATACTTTTATTATGCATAGGATTGTGTTGTCCGCACTGTTGTAGGATGCGTAAGCAGGAAGAACTACTGGCTGTTATATGGAACAGTTGCAAAAGAGAAGAGGCCTTTCGGGAAGTAAGTTCCAAGCTTATCGATCTGATGCGTTCCTCAACAAGATAGCTCCGTCTACCATACCGACGAGCCAGAAAAGACAACGGTTCGCAGAATATTTTTTGTGGACAAGAAACATTGTCACAATAATATTTGCCAACCTTGATGACTAACTCCAAAGTATGACCGTAAACTTCAAGATCCTGAATATGACGGGAGTAGTAACTGTGCAATCGGTGACTGAAATGTCCGCAATAAGGACAGGAAGCCCCCTTGCCAGCCGTATGTAAAAAGACCGTCAATGAGCCAACAGCTTCAGAGATACCATCTTGTTGCAGATTATCGTAGCCAAGACTGAATCTGAAATCATGGAATAATCCCCTATTTGTAGGAGCATTTTCTTTTTTTGATGTATATTTGTACGTTGTAGATATGACTTGTTGCATTGTAACTCTTAATGATGTGGTGTCTTTAAAGTTACTAAAAAGCAAACATATCTACAACTTTTAATAGGATTAAGAAAGAAGAAGACAGTTGAAATAAAAAAGAGATTACCACCAAATTTGACGAAGAACCATAAATACACTCTAGTAGGGTATCTATTTCAAATTAAATAGAAAATCATAATGCCCTGCTTCTACATCAACAGTCTGCTCCTTAACGCTCACTTTCTTCTTATTCTTTTTACATGAGACAGCATTATTAGGGATGCAAACTGTAGCCGTTGTTCCGGCAGGAACTGTCAATTGAAGATTCAACTGATTATCATCTTTCAACTTCCAATTAACAGCAATTGTGCCATAAGGTGATTCTTTCGTTACTTTTGCCCAGGTCACACCGTTTGGAATTTGAGGATCGACATAGAAGTGACGATATCCAGGGTTAGCCTCGTCAAGACGTATTCCTCCTACAGCCTGATAAAACCAAGTACCAATTCCATTGTAACAATTGTGCACACGACTTCGTTCTCCGCTCCAATATTCCCAAGTCGCTGTCGCACCATGGTCAATCATATATAGATAACCGGGATAATCACGTTTCTTCATCATTTGATAGAAGAAATCCACTTGTTTATTCCGAACAGCCCATTCTGTCAAAATAGGCACTCCAACCAAACCTACAGCAATATGTCCTTTATATTTTTCTTCGGTCATGGCAACGACATTCTCTTTCACTTTATTGTACAAAGAATCAGGTACAACACCTACCAACATAGGATAGCACATATCCAACTGTGAACCGGTAGAATAGATCCCTTCATCCTCACGGTAGAATGTCTGATGAATCAACTTGTTGAGTTTTTCTCTACGGATAGCGAACTCTTCCGCCTCTTCTCTTTTTCCTAATGTTATGGCTGTCTTATACATAGTGCTCAAGCATTCGCTGATAAAACAGTTACTTACCAAATCCACTGAAGCCTGATTACCTGCATCTACTCCCATAGGTGCCAGCCAATCACCCAAATACCAGTCACGGTATTTGGTATCGGGCCAACGTTTCAGCAAACCATCTACTGTATATTTATCAACATACTTAAACCACTCTTTCATTTGAGAATAATATTTCTCAATCAAGCGGGGATCATTATAGTTGACATACGTTCTCCAGGGAGCCTGTACAAAGAATCCGCACCAATACGGACCGCCGCCACCGGCACCCGGATTAGGACCAACATGCGGCAAACTTCCTCCTTCACGCATGGAGTCTCCCCATGTTTGCACCCAGTTTTCAAATGTTGGAGCTACATCGTACATCGTTTGCAAAGACATCGTTGAGGAGTTTCCATCACCACCATATCCTGCACGTTCCAAATGCGGACAGTCTACCATATATCCACTAAAAGTCAGACATTTCATCGTATACTGAATCATTTGGTGAATAGCATTCAAGTCGGCATCCGAACATTCAAAAGTTGCGGTCTGTTTATAATCTCCATAAATCTGCAGAGATTTCATAGCACCTGTTTCCGGTTTTTGAGGAAGATTGGAGATGCGCACATATCGAAAAGCGTGATGATTGAATTTATTTCTGAAGTATTCTCCTTGCTTACCACCAGATATATAAATATCACTTTCACCTTGCTTGTCAAATTCACCGTCTTTCGTCAAATTATCACTATATTCCATAATAACTTCATGACCCGCCGGCAATATAGGCATTTGCATCTCAAACCATCCGGTCTGAACCTTCCCCATATCTAGCTTCTTTACAGACACAGCCTGCAAAATCTGATGTATCTTGTTTACCTCACACATTTGAGGGGAAGCGATATGATCGGGAACATTCACTTTCACAACAGGAGTCCATTTCATTTTGTCTAAAGCATGTGTTGAAAGATCTCGCGGAAGAATCCTTCCATCCACCCTCTCACCTCCAAACTGCAAAGCACGCCAAGTACCTGTATCCGAATAGCCACTTTCACATCCGTACCATAATCCGTCTGTCTTCGTAACGACTTCCCATTTACCATTTCTCAACACATCCAATTCTGCTTTTACCAGCGGACCTTCATAAGCTGCTCCGAAAGTCGTCGTTTTATACCAACCTTGTCCCAGCCAGATAAGCAAATCATTTTCTCCTTCTCGTAAATAAGGAGTAATATCATAAGTAACAATTAGTGAACGTTTAGATAAATGTGATACAGCAGGGGTCAGAACGTCCTCTCCAACCTTTCTCCCATTGATATAAATTTCGTGATAACCTAACGTATTTACATGCAGGAAAGAAGTCTCTCCCTGAGTCAATTTCACTTTCTTGCGAAGAATAGGAGCACAAATCTTGCCACCTTCAACAGAAGCCCCTATATATTCTCCTTTCATCTGTGACTGATCCAAGATGCCAACTCCAAAACGGGCAACAGGACTCCATGATGAAGCTTGTTTTTTAGCATCCCAAACACGTACCCGCCAATAACACAAAGAACGAGAAGTTAAAGCCTTTCCCTGATAAGGTACCATAACCGAAGTTTTGGATTTCAATTTTCCGGTATTCCATAAATCAGCTTTATCCTGCACCAACAGAATACTATCCGAAGCTACCTGTATTTCATAATAAGTTTGCCCGCCTTTCCAGCCGTCCCCCTTTAACTTCCAACTAAAGTGAGGAGTTACATTATCAATCCCCAAAGGATCAATAAGATTCTCACATTTTAATTCCGCCAAATAGAAAGGCGAAGTTTTCTCATTTCCATATACTATCATCGACAGACAACAGAAATAACAAATCAAACCTAAACATAGCAATCGTTTCATTCTATTCATCTTCTATTATTATTCAATCCTTGCCAGCCTCACTTTATGAGTGACAGGTTTATTGATTTTATAAATTGTTTCAACGAGACTCTTCATATAATTGCTCCAAACCTCCCGTATTTCGGGATTCATCGCTTTTATATACCAATCGTAGCTCATCCTAAGAAAACCATCTTTAGGCAAGTATTCTTTTAGCTTATCGATAGCTTTTTGATCATCTGCAAACAGTAATCCTTCCTTTTTCAGGAATGAATATTCAGTCCATAAGTATTCTCTGAAACGTTTCTCCACTTCAAACCGTTCCTCATTCAGATACATGATTTTCGCAGCTTGTTGATATTGGGGAGTATTTGGGTAATCTGCCAAATTCACACCATTCGCCAACTTTTCGGATGAGAGATTGTCAATAAACTGATTGTCTATAGTTAACCGATACATTCCTTTCTCTAAGTTTGTTACCTGAAAACGTTCCTGATTAAACTCTTCCATAAATGGAACCAACTGCATTGCATCGCGTTGTGACCTTTTATTTCCCCAACCACTTCTAGAAATAGAATCCAGCGGATAAGGAAGAGCATACGCCAGATAATCAAAAGTCAGATCAGCTCCGCTCTTTTTTAGTTTTGAAATCTTACAGTTCTTATGGGTTATTACAGATGAATGATATGCATCAATAGATACTGATGACACTTCATCCCCAGCCAGTCCCTGTGCTTTCAGAAACAAATAGGCCATGACCATCTGTCCGTCATTATCCGGATGAATTCTATCTATCCTGCAGAATGTAAATGTAGAATCTGCCTCCTGCTCTTTTCTGCATATCTCACGCATCGGTTGGTTAAAATCAACAAAACCCCAGCCATTCTTTTTAGCCGATGTACGTTGGGCATCTATGATTTTTAAAATGGCGTTGTTCTTATTATGCAATATAAAATTATTAAACCGGGAAGTCTCATCATAAGGAGAACCACCAATCAATACTTTCTTTATTTTATTTTTAGCCAGTAAGCGTTCTTCTATTTCCTGATAGCTTTCCAATGACTTTGCAATCCGTTGTTCCGACAGTTCTTTTGCATCGCCTTTCATGTAAATATCATAACCGGTATCATTCATACCGAAAGTTAGAGTCACATAAGTTGGTTTCCTGTTGAAAACATCATAGTCCAAGCGATCCTTCATATCCCACGCACTCTCTCCACCAATTCCGGCATTCATGATAGTAATCGGTTTATCCGGAAAACGAGTCATGTAATACAACCAGATAAATGAATGATAATGTCCGCCGTGAGTAATGCTGTTTCCTACAAATACCACACGTTCCCCTTCTTCAAACCGGGGTATTGTTGTTTGTGCCTGTAAGTAATCGCAATTTATATAAACTAAAGATAACAACAAGAGTATCCTCATTTTTAGTCTATTAGCCATTTTCTTTATTCTTTTAATCAAACCATAAAGATAACCGTACAACAATCAATCTGCTATATCCAGCTTATTCTTCTCTGCTTTCCCATACTGTTTCACCAATACACTTACGCCTCCTTTCAACAGTTCGGGAGTTGCCTCCATAGTGATAACCTTTTCTTCGCCCGGCATCAACGTCACATAATTATCGGACATAATAATTGGAAGTATTCTTTTCTGCGTAGCCTTATTAACAAGCCTCACCCGATTAGCAAAAGCCACAGTCTCGGAATTGTTCTTTACAGCGATCTTCATCTTTCCGTCAGACATCGATTTATCCACCAATCGGCAAGACAAATCGGCCTCTGGGAGTGTATTCAGCAATGTATAATCAAGATCATTCACACCATTCCGCCAATAGAAGTTTTCAGAGATTAGATTACCTTTGACATCTGTCAGTTCCAACTTGATAAAATGAAGCGGAGTCAGTTCTTTTATCTCTTTTGGTTTCTCACCGTAGATTTCGAATTCGAACAATGAATATCCAAACTGTGTGGCACGGCTGATGCCTGCCAGTTTCACATAACGTGCTGTAACTGGTTCCAATTCAATCTGTTCAGTACCACCTCTTCCATCTTTGTTGGCATAAACGGTTTTCCATTCTTGCGCATCATTCGATACTTGCAGTTCGTATTTCTTAGCACAAGCTGCCTCCCATTTCAAAATAACCTTTTCTATCTTTTCTTCTCTACCAAGATCAATGTATATCCATTGAGGATCACTGTATGCACTTTCCCAACGACTTCCCGCTCCTCCGTCAGTAACCATTGAAGCACTTTTAGAGGCACCTGCTGAAGAAGAAGCTACAGCCTTCTTTCCATAAGCCAGATTGAAAGGATTAAAGTTCAAAGAAAATGCTTCTGCAATGTTGCTGGCTGCCACATCGACCTGTTTTGTCTGTCCGTATGCAGGCACTTCTTTTCCATTCAGGTTGTAAATTGTAGCTTTAGCTATTGCAGCCTTCAAGTCCTTTGCTGTAGTATTTATTACTTTTATATTGTTATTGGAAGCATTCCATTGGATATGTAAAGGTTCACAAGCCTTTTTTGCTCCCCAATAAGCACCTGTAGGATCGTAATAATAGTCATAAGTCTGCCATACAAACGAGGGATAAGCCGGATGGCTCATCCAGATCAGAAGTCCGGCTGCATCATTCCACATCTTATCGTTCCAAGCCTCATACATACCTTTCATCACTTCGATATTCAGCATTTGCGCTTTCTCGCAGAATTCTTCCAGTCCGGATGATTCTCCGTACTGTGTGTTTACTGAATTCTTATAATTAACCGGGTTGGCATTAGACGCTTCCTTACCGAAGAAATGTTTGTTCCATACATTGTCATCATCATTCTTCAACTGCTCATCAGTAGGCAGAGGCCACCAGTCTTTTTCCGGGATAAACTCTTTGATGCTTTCAAATGTGGGGAAAGTGGCCGTTCCTATTTCTGTACGCATACCGTAACCGTGATCAATACCGTATGGATAAGCCGGTGTATTAAATGCCAGATTACTGCCTGAAGTTTCAAAATGGTGTCTTGGAGGTTGATTTCCCCACCAACCACTTCCGGACAATCCATCCTGATTGGAGCAAGACTTATACATACGGTCATTATTGTCCTCCTTCGCAATCATTTCACGCAGGTAATTATCCAAATCAGGTGCCGGATGCGTTTCATTTGCTCCACACCAAATAGCAATGGAAGGATGGTTTCTAAGACGTTTGACTTTATCAAGGGCATTCGCTTTAAATGCTTCCGGTTGCGCCACGTCATTGTATGCTACATATAACCAGAAATCATTCCATACCATAATCCCATATTTATCACAATAATCATAAAACTCATCATCAGTAACACACCCTGTCCATAGACGGATCATATTGTAATTCATTTCCTTATGAAGTCTGATTTTCGTTTCATACTCTTTACCCTGACAACGAAGCAGATATTCGCTCATTCCCCAGTTTCCACCTTTCAGATAGATCTTCTGTCCGTTGATAAAGAATGTAAGAACAGGATATCCCACTACATTATCGACCATTTTATACTCATACTTCTTGATACCGAATGTCATTTCTTTTACATCCGACACTTTTCCATCTACAGAACAAGTCAGCTTACAAGTATAAAGATTGGGATCACCATAGCCATTCGGCCACCAAAGCCTCGGATGATCAACAACCAATTGCGCTATATCATCTTTGTTAATAGATAGTCTGGCTGTTGTTCCTCCTTCTACCCGAATGTCTTTAGAGAAAGAAATATTCCCCGGCTGAATCACTCCGGATACAACGACTTCTTTTGGGGAAGAAGAAGCATTTCTAATATCTGTTGAGACAGAAAGCTCTGCTTTCTGCAAGGTCGGTAACTCTGAACGTACCCAAGGATCTTCCATCACTACATCTCCTGTTACCACAAGATAAGCATTGCCTGTGATACCAGCCAGACGTCCCGGAACGTATGGCATCCAGTCCCAACCGGCACCAGCCAGATAACTGGGGCTACACGCAACTCCATACGGGTCTTTAGCCTTACGCGTCTTTTTCTGATCGGCATCGGTAATCAGAACAGCTATCACATTCTTACCGGATTTCTTTATCAGATTGGTCACATCAAACTTCGAACGTAACATGTGACCGCTTACATCTTTAGTAGATGTTTTTGTTCCTGATATCTTCTCGCCATTAAAATAGAAATCGGCAAAGCGATTCGTATTGTCGAAATGAAGCCATACCCGCTTCCCCTCCGAATAAGAAGACGGGAGTTCGAATTCCGTACGATACCAGAAAGGACGGTTATAAAACGTTTCGTCTACTTTATAAATATTATCGGCATAATTAGGATCAGGAACGATTCCTGCTTCAACATAAGCAGTAAAAACAGTTCCGGGAACCACACCTTTAACGTAATCGGACATTTTAAATTCCGGAGTAGAAATCTGCTCTCCGGTTATGTTCTCTAAATCTGCCTGGGGTTTCACTTCCCAGATAATCCGAGGATTAGAGCTGTTCAAAGACATCCATGTACTCTGCTCTGCACACCCTGTCTGGATTAGAGCACATATAACCGATATAATGATAAGCCCAAGTTTATTCATCATACTATCAAGATTTTAAAGTAACAATTTGTTTTAGAGTATGTTATTCAATCAAAGTCCCCACTCAACATTAGGTTTATCACCCATAAACAGCTCCAATGTACCTCCGGCTGCAATGTCCGCAAAATCAAGATAACATTTATTGTATTCCTGACCGTTCAACAAGGCCTTTTGTATATAGACGTTATTTATGCTGTTATTATGAGCTATCACCGTGAATTTCTTACCAGTATAATAGCTGGGATCAAGATTGAACTCTACTTTATCAAAAACCGGACTTGTAATCTCCATACGTGTATTTCCCGGACAGGAAGGATGAATACCGGAAGCAGCCAACACATACCACGCTGACATCTGACCTACATCTTCATTGCCAACAATCCCTTCAACTTTGTTTGCATAAGCCTTTTCACATGTATAGCGTGTCCATTTTTGAGTATACCAGGGAACTTCAAGCTGATTGAACAAAAAAGGAACGAAGTGCACAGGTTCATTCGCATGGTTATAATATTCATTCCACAGCATATTAGAAGGAGTTTTATTAAAGAAATCTGTTAAATCCGCAATAACTTTCTCCTTACCACCCATCAAATTCACCATTCCCGGAATATCGTGAGGTACAAACCAACCTTGCTGATAAGGGTTTGCTTCTATACACCCATACCATTCTTTAAGACGTGCATTCTCCGGCCATTCTACCCATGCACCATCTGCTTTACGGGGACGGAACCACCCCTTTTCTTTATCAAAAATATGATGATATGCCTGTCCCTTTTCATAGAAACATTTGGCATCATCTTCTTTTCCCATAGCTTTCGCTAATTGAGATATACACCAATCAGTATAAGCATACTCCAAAGTGGTTGAAATACTCAATGGTTCCGGAGCATACCCCAATGAATCATTACCAAAACGACGGGATGTGTTAATGGCATAACGATACGCTTTCTCTGCATCATACGTACGAATCCCTTTGATATAAGCATCCGCCAAAACAGACAAAGCAGGATTTCCCAACATACAGCCGGAATAGGAATTCAGCAATTCCCAACGTTCATAGTATTCGCGCCCACTCTGATCTGCCATAGTAATCAATGAGTTCAGTTCATCACTTACTAAACGCGGATTAATTATAGTCTGCAAAGGAAACTGACTACGAAATACATCCCATCCACTGAATATAGTACGTTTTGTAAAAGTGCTGTCAGCCGTATGTATTTTATAATCACCACCTACATAACGTCCGTCTACATCTGTATAGATACGAGGATCAATCATCGTATGATACATGGCAGTATAGAATATCGTTTTTTCATCATCCGTACCACCGGATATCCGGACACGATTAAGTTCTTTATTCCACAATTCAGTAGCTTTCTGCTTTACTTGTCCAAAATTTTTAGAGGCTATTTCTTGTTCAAAGTTATTTGCAGCACCCTCCATATCAACAAAAGAGATACCAACTTTCATCTCTACAGTCTCTCCCTCCTTCGTTGGAAATTCAGTAAAAAAGCCTAGATGTTTACCCGTCAGTTCTTTCTTGTCTTTTATAACCGGAGCTTGTGATACACGAGTCAAATAAGGAATACTCACTACTTCATCACGTTTCCGAACCCAATGTTCGGGAATATCTGCACTCCAAAAGCCATAATTAGTCAAAGGTTTACTAAATTGTGCATAATAATAAACGGTATAATCGGCTTTTCCTTCACCATTACCCCATCCACCACCATCAGGTGTGCACTTCATCCATCCTTGAATTGTATAATCATCTACAACTTTAATATACTGTGAAGTAGATGTTCCCCCTACTCTACGAGCTAAATCAATCTGAATACGCGATTGGTCACTAGAAGGATAAGTAAAATGTAAAATTCCACAGTGTGGTGTCGCGCTACTTTCTACTTTGATATGATAATCAGTCAATTCTACCGAATAATATCCGGCCTTAGCCGTTTCAGTGGCTTTGTTATAAGCCGAACGATATCCTTTTATACTATCATTATTCTCTTTACCTGCCACTTTATATAATTCACCAGTTGTAGGCATCACAAGAAAATTGCCCAAATCACCAAACCATCCCACACCACTCATCTGGGTAAAGGCAAATCCTTCGATTGTCTTATGTTCATCACTGTATCCGGAACCGTTATCACCTCCCGTTATTGTATTAGGACTAACCTGTACCATACCATACGGAGTCGTAGCTCCGGGAAAAGTTTTACCTAATCCGTGATAAACACCGGCAGCCCCTACACTAGTACTGGCACCAATAAACGGGTTTACATAATCGGTCGGAACCCAATCTTCCGATACGGTATTGGTTGATGAGCAACCCGTCATCCAACACAAAAAGCAAACAATTAAAAGATTAGCAGTCGCTTTATACATAACAATAATCTAATTATTTTAAGTCAAACTAAGAACGAAAGTCTTAATACCAAACCGAGGCATTGAAATCATCATTTCCGATTTACCTGCACGTGTTTTTATCTTCTTTCTTTCGATACATTGTCCATTCAAATCAACTTCCTCCACTCCGGATAATGGCATGTCAATGGTAACCTTTTGTAATTTTTCGTCCCCTTCAGAATTGAACAGGCGCAATAGTACCTTTCCATCTTTCATTTGAAGAGCACTCACTTGATAACCAGTATTCTGTAAATCAATAAATGATTTCGATTCCGGTTTTGCCACTGGATAGCAAGAATGCAGCAATGGTTCATTCCAACAATCGCTATCATCTGCGATTGATGCTTTGTCCCATTTGCCACGATGAGGTATAATTGCATACTTCATCCTCAAAGGGTGTGTTATTTTATAATCAGGTCCCCAAAGTCCTCCACCCGAATATTGAGCAGTCAGTCCTAATGGATAGTCCTCTCCATAAGAATAAGAAGTAGTATGGTCTGATAATAAAGCCAGAGCATAGTCGCCTTCCTGTTCAGCCAAGTCAACCCAATGAAGTATAATATTATGTTTAATTTGATCCCAAGAACCAAAGAAAGTATCAGTCAGTTTGCTTTCGCATACATCAAACGGTGCATTTTTATAAACACGGGGAGAATGTAAATCAGTCGGGAATAATACACTTAGTTTAAACCGATCGTCACAATAAGCTCGACGATTATCACGCCAACGTTCCTCTTTATATTCACCAATACCTACATTCTTTTTCCAGTCAACCGTCAAATCAAAATCGATCCGTCTCGTTCCTTTAGTGAGAGTGATTACCTGTGTAAACGGATGGGAAGCAATCTCACCCTCTATCTTAATTTTTTGCTCATATACATTATCCCTTACTACTGTCAGCTTGGCCGGAGTCTCTATAGAAGAACGAAATTTGCCTTCTTCATAAAAAAAGCCTCGTAACTCCCCTAAAGCATATTTCTCCGTTTTACCTGCAAAATCCTTATTCCCTTCTTTTTTAGCTATCAGGCTTTTTATGGTTCCTCCCTTTGATAAGTCAAAAACAATTTTATACATATCATTTTCAACCACGTATTCCTGTTTATTCACCTTATTACCTTCCAAAACGAATCTACTCTCCGAAGCCTCTTTCTTACCGGCTTCTTTCTTTTTTATACAATACGTGGAATAACCAAAGGGAGGAATCTCTGCCTCAAAAAATAATCTTATCTCTTTACCTTCATTTTCTACCAAACAACCTATATCTTTACCTTTCCAGTCATAAACACTTAAATCCGCATTTTCAAATTCCGTAGGCAGAAGAACACTTACGATTTCCTTTCTTCTCATTCCTAATGTATTAAAAACACGTATATATTGCTGTTGAGCATTATTTTGCGGAATAAACTTTTCATTAAAGCTCTGCATAGATGCCTCAATAATTCCATCTGCAAGATGATTGGTACTGTCTGTCCATCGCTTAATCTGATCAGCCCATGTTCCTTTTCTATTCAGTCCATTATAAGGCACAATCCACGAATCATGATGTTGTGCCAACATCAGTGTACGCCAAGCCTCATCCATATCTGCTTGTCGACAAATATATTTATTTTCCAGATAAGCCATTACAGACATTTTCTCTGCCATGACAATTCTATTTTCTGAAACGCGTACTTCTTGCGCTATTTTTTGCAAAACCTGACTTCCCCACATAAGATTCACATGTATATCTTCCTGTGAAAAATACCAGTTATCATCCGTTTTTCCGATGGAGACATTTTCAATGTAATCTCTCCATGTCATATATATAGAGTTATTTTTTGTGTTCTTTCCACTTCCCAGCCATGGGCCGTTTTTCCATCCCGCATCCTGAAAACACATACCAACGGGGTGTTTGATACCTGCGTTACGGCAATCTTTTAAATAAGCATCCGAATTTCCCCAAGCAGTTGTCTGCCAAGTTGATCCCGGCTCTAGTTTTTCACAAGCATATCTGGGAACGGTCAAGATTGCAGTCCCGTCCGGTCCCACCCAATTAACCAATTCTCCGCCATAAGCAGCAGTATACCCTCCCCAACAGGTATTGGGACATTTTAATACAGCATATTTAAAGCCGAATTGTTTAAGGATTTGTGGCAAGCAACTTGTGAAGCAAGGTTCTTCTACCGAATAGGTTACAAAATCGACCCCCGGAAAATGTGTGTTTATTTTAGCAATACCATATTGAAACTGTCTTATTATACTCTCTCCCGAGATATTATAGCAATAAGGCTGTGCATAAGTAGGATTCGTAAACTCTACCTGATTACTAGTAGCCATCTCTTTAAAACGCAAATAAGCCTCCGGAGTCTGTACTCTGACTGTATCCCATGTTTCAGGCTCTATCTCCATACAAATCCGCCAGTCCGGATGCATAGCCAGCTGATCCACAATGAATTGAGTTTTCCACTTTACCGGATAATGTCCATATATCCCGCCATGATACCCATCAACAAAATAAGCTTGTTGAGAATAAACATTTGCATAAAAGAAAACAGTCAGTAATATGATATAAATTTTATTCATGGTATCCTAAACCTATTTATCTTTGTGTTGCTCCATTCTACGCATAAATTCATATAATTTATGTTGGACAACTTCTTTATTATTTTCATATTCCGGAGATATCCAATCAACGAGTGCCAGCAAAGTCTGATTTTCTATAAATTCTTCTTTCAGCCTTTCGTTGTTTTCCACTTCTATGAGAAACTCTGTTTTTTCATCAGAAGTAAATTCATCCGCAAAATATTTATTCAGACAATTCTCCATATACACAGTCCTTTTTTATCAAAGAACGATTATCTCAATAAATACCCCTAAAAAATACCGATAAAATCATTAAAAAGTTATGCAGCCAATGTTACATTGAGTTTTGCTCTCAACTTTTTTAGTGCTATTCCCATCTGACATTCCACTGTATTTACCGAAATGCCCAAACGTTCGGATATTTCCCTATACTTCAATCCTTCCATGCGGCTTAACAAAAATATGTCACGACATCTTTTAGGCAAACTATTGATAGCATCCCGTATCAGTTTCTCCATCTGATTTCTTTCTGATATATCATATACATCAAAACGATCCAAAGATTGCAATTTCAGATTCAACTCAATCTCAAAAGAAGCCTTCACATTCTCGACATACTTTTGCTCGAATACTTTATGCTTTAAATAATCCAAACATTTGTTTCTTACAAGCCTGAAAAGATAAGCATTCATATTCTCAATATGATTCATTGACTCTCTCTTTTCCCATAAGTCTGTAAACACATCTTGTGTTATGTTCTCCGCATCCTCTTCCGACATCACAAATTCTTTTGCAAACCGAACTAGTTTGGGATAATAAATAAGATACAATTCTGAAAAACTCATAGTTGTGTGTTTCTTTAGATTAGTATTCAGTTATCAAAAATCTTGTGATGCAAATATAGA
>OJMO01001299.1_pt1 | contig 15759 bp, 9 predicted proteins | sample 1597241 | NCBI WGS metagenome assembly OJMO01 (sample SAMEA2452129, study PRJEB22498) | human gut metagenome | biome: human feces; feature: human gut; material: feces | place: Australia | collected 2012 | reverse complement strand
CCGGATCAACGGCATGCCCACCACGGCGGCTGTGCTGCGGGAGCTGTGCGGAGGTCTGATCAACATCAACGGCCAGCACGACTCGGTGGGACTGCTGAATCCGGCACACCATCTGAGCATTCTGGACGATTATGCGCAGAACGCCAAACTCTATCAGGAGTATTATGTGCTGTACCGGAGCCTGGTCAAGGTCAAGAAGGAACTGGACGCCATGATCACCGACGAAGCGGAAAAGCAGCGACGGATCGACCTGCTGAGCTATCAGGTACAGGAGATCGAAGACGCCGGGCTGACGGCTGGTGAGGAACAGACCTTGGAAAGCCGCAGAAAAATTCTGGCCAATGCATCGGCTATCCGGGATAAGATCGCACAGAGTTATGCTCTGCTTTCGGGCGATGACGAATCGTCCGGTGCTGTCGATCTGCTGGGCGAAGCCTCCCATGCAATCGACACGGCAGCGCAGCTTGACGATGCACTTGCTGCTGCATCCAGCCAACTGCTGGATCTTTACTATAATGCAAAGGATGTTGCTGCTGACCTGATTGGCCGTTTGGACTCCTACGATACCAATGACGCTGAGCTGGATGAGATCGAGCAGCGGATCTCATCTATAAGCTCAAGCGTAAATATGGTGATACGGTAGAAGATGTGATTGAATTCGGACAGAATGCAAGGGAGGAACTGGAACGCATCCAGTCCTCTCAGGAACGGCACGACCATCTTCAGGCAGAAAAGCGGCGTCTTTATGCGCTGGCCCGTGAAAAGGCAGAGGCCTTGACCCAGACACGGCTGAACGCTTTTGAAGCACTGAACAAACGCATTTCCGGCACGCTGGATTTTTTGAATATGCCGGGTGTACGCATGACATTGCGGCACACCCGCGGCCCGTTGGCCAGCCATGGACAGGACAGCATCGAGTTCTACATTTCCACAAATCCCGGTGAGGCGCCCAAACCCCTTGCAAAAATTGCGTCTGGCGGCGAGCTGAGCCGTATTGCTTTGGCGGTTAAGACTGTGCTGATGAACAGCGGCGATGTTGCAACGATGGTATTTGACGAGATTGATACCGGTGTCGGCGGTGTTACGGCGCAGAAGATGGCGGAAAAAATTGCTGCTATTTCCAGTGTCGGTCAGGTGCTGTGTATTACGCATTTGCCGCAGATTGCTGCCTTTGCGGATAATCATATTCATATTGAGAAGCAAAGTGCCGACGGACGCACGGTAACGCAGCTGACAACGCTTGATTATAACGGACGTCTGCAGGAGCTGGTGCGCATGACGGCAGGCGCAACTGCCAGCAGGGCGGCCTTTGAAAGTGCTACCGAGCTGCTGCAGGGTGCGGAGCAGATAAAAAGCAGCTTAAAGCGACTGCAGGAGAAATGAGGTAAGATGATGCTGAAAAAATTTCATGAGGCAGCTTTAGATGAAATATATGTACCGGGAAGCAATGAGGAGGTCTTCAGCGGACGCCTGCTGAAGGTACAGCGTGACCATGTTACGCTGCCGAACGGTAATGATACAACGCGTGAATATATCCGTCATCCGGGCGCAGTGGCGATTGTACCAGTGCTGTCTGACGGAAGCGTGGTGCTGGTAAAGCAGTGCCGTTATCCGCTTGCTACATTGCTGTGGGAGATTCCCGCCGGTAAGCTTGACCATGGTCCGGAGGAGGACACATTGGAATGCGCAAAGCGTGAGCTGAGCGAGGAAACAGGCTATGACGCAGAGCATTGGGAGAAGCTGATCAGCATTGCGACTACGCCGGGATTTTCCGATGAGATTATTCATTTATATAAGGCATCCGGGCTGCAAAAGTTTGCTCAGCATACCGATGAGGACGAATTCATCGGCGTGCAGGCCTTTACTCCCGCAGAGCTGCGTCGCATGGTCGCTGACGGCGAGCTGTACGATGCCAAAACTCTGTGCGCTCTTTATGCTGCTAAGGTAATTTGAAAAAGTCAATCACAATAGTTATTTGAGGCTGCTGAGAAGGCAGCCTCTTTTTTCGTGCCGTAGCTTGTCAAGCTGGCGCTACTTCTTTATAATAGAAAGTAAGTGTTTAATAAACTTCTATGAGGGAGCAGATGATACAGATGAAAAAGATGCAATATGTGCTTGCTTCGCTGCTGGCGGCAAGCGTTTTTACAACTGCGGCTGAGGCTGCCAATTTTAATAATGAAGTAAAAACCCAGCAGGGTGTTGTTGCCGGTGCTTATGATGACAAGCATCAGGTAGTACAATGGCTGGGTGTTCCGTATGCGCAGCAGCCGACGGGCGCTGACCGTTGGCGTGAGGCGCAGCAGGCTAAAAAGCATAAGGGAATTTTGGACTGCACCAAGGCTGCACCGGCGAATATCCAATACAACGGCAAAAAGGTGCTTGGGCAGGAGGGCATGCTGACGTTGGATATTGTGCGCCCGGATACGCAGGAAAAAAATCTGCCGGTGCTGGTTTATATCCATGGCGGCAATAACCAGGCCGGCAACAGCCATCTGATGGAGGGCAACAAGCTGGCGCAGGAAGGCAACATGGTTTATGTTTCCGTGCAGTATCGCCTGGGCCTTTTGGGCTTTAATAATCTGCCTGCTCTGGCAGACGGCAACAAGAAGGAAAAGAGCGGTAACTTCGGCTTTCTTGACCAGGCTGCAGCTTTGGACTGGGTACGCGACAATATTAAGGAGTTCGGCGGTGACGCCAAGAATATTACTGTTTCCGGTTTTTCCGCCGGTGGACGTGATGTTATGGCGATGCTGATTTCGCCTGTTTTCAAAAATAAATTTGATAAGGCTATTTCCTTCAGCGGCGGTCTGACTGTTGCCGATGCTGCCAAGAGTCAAAAAACTATCGCGCAGAAATTAGCACCGATGGTGGTAGAGGATGGTAAGCAGAATAACCTGATTAACGCCGAAAACTGGCTGCTTAGTGACAATGGCAAGGATAAAAAGGCTGTGCGTCAATATCTGCATGCAATACCGGCAGAGCGTCTGGCGCCGGTGATGGCTGGCGCTGTCATCCGCATGAGCGCATTTCCGCATCTTTACGGCGATGGCGAGGTGCTGCCGGTAGAAGGCTTTGCTACGAAGCATTATTACAGCGTACCGCTGCTGATGCTGGCAAGTGCTGATGAATTCAGTTCTTTTGCTGCACGTGATCCTTTCTTTAAGGATCGTCTTGGCTTAATCAACAACGATTATAAGACTACGAGTGAATTTAAATTTGCCAATAAATACGGCAGTGCTTTGTATGGCTTCTTCAACGGCCAGCAGTCTGCCGAGGTTTTGTATCCGCATTATAAGGCAGATATGTATGTCTGCAGCTTTGCCTTTGCTCATACTGCTGACGTTGTCGGCAAGGAATATATGGTGCGTAACGGTGCGTTGCATGGCATCTTCCAGCCCTTCCTGACGGATCAGGGCTACGGCTATACCAAAAATACCGATGCCTTTGAGCAGGCAGGCTCCAAAGAACTGAGCAAAGCATTTATTGCTTCGATTGCAGCCTTTGTGCGTACCGGTAATCCTAATACTCCGGCTTTGGGAACAACGTGGCAGGCATGGAATCCCACCTACCGTCCGGAGCTTGTATGGGATGCCAACCGTCAGCATGCACGCGTCAGCAGTATCAACAGCAGAGTAAGCTATGCCGGCATTTTGGCAGAGATGGCTAATGACAAGAGCATCAATGAGCAAAGCAAAAATTATATAATTCATAATGTGCTGAACGGACGCTGGTTCAGTGACGAGCTGGATGCTCAATACGGAAATCCCAGCCTGTGGCCTAAATAAGCAGTTTTATAAGGAGCTGATTGATAATGACAGAAGAAAAAAATACTACTCCGCTTCATGGCAGCAATGTTGCCAGAGAGCAGATTCCGGCAGCCTGCAAATGGCAGGTAAGCGATATATATGCCGGTGAAAAGGATTGGCAGGCGGCCTGCGAAGAATATAAGAGCAAGCTGCCGCAGCTGCAGGCTATGCAGGGCCAACTGAATACTGCAGCCGTAGTCTGTGCAGCCTTAAAGCTGCAGGAAGAGTTGGCAAAGCTGCTGGATAAGATTTACGCTTACGCACGCTTGCAGCAGGATGCGGATAATACGGACCAGAAGCTGCAGGCGCTCGCAGGCGAGGCCGAAGGTATGGCAGCAGCCTTCAGTAACGCTAACGCTTTTGTAGAGCCGGAAATGCTGGCCTTAGGTAAGGAAAAACTGCTGCAAATGCTGGACGAAGAGCCTGCATTGGCAGAATACCGTTTTTATATTGAAAATATGGTTCGTTTATCAGACCATGTTTTGTCTGCAGATAAAGAGGCTGTTTTTGCGCAAAGCCATTTGGCAACAGGCACGGCGGCAGCGGCCTTCCGCGCACTTGTGAGTGCCGATATGCAGTTCCCGGAAATTAACGACGGACAGGGCAACAAGACTAGCGTCAGCGAAGGCTGCTATCTGCTGAATATGACCTCTCCTGACCGTGTACTGCGTAAAAATTCCTTTACCGGCCTGATGAATACCTATCATCAATACCGTAATACGCTGGCAGCAACACTCACAGGCTCTGCACGCACCGGTTATTTTTATGCTACCGTGCATAACTATAAAGATACACTGGAAGCAGCGTTGGCAGAGGATAATATTCCGTCCAGTCTTTACGACGGACTGATTGATACCGTGCATGATAATTTTGCACCGCTGCATGAATACATCCAATTAAAGAAGGATGTACTTGGCGTAGATGAATTCCATTACTATGATATGTATATGCCTATTTCCAATGCAGGCGACAGCTTTGCCTGCAGCTTTCCGGAGGCCTGCGCCAAGGTTGAGGAGGCACTGGCACCGTTGGGTAAAGAATATCTGACAGCGCTCCACAAGGGTATGAGCGAAGGCTGGATTGATGTTTACGAAAACAAGGGCAAGCGTTCCGGCGCGTACTCCTGGGGCGTGTACGGCGTACATCCCTTTGTGCTGCTCAATTATCAGCCGCGCTACAACAGTATTTCTACCATTGCGCATGAAATGGGCCATGCTATGCACAGCTATTTCAGCAGTCAGGCACAAAGCTACGTTAATTCGGAATATACTATTTTCTGTGCTGAGGTTGCGTCTACGACGAACGAAAACCTGCTCTTGGAGCATACCTTGAAGCATGCTACGGCGGAGCAGAAAATTTATCTTTTGAACCAGTTTTTGGAGGCAGTACGCACAACGGTTTACAGACAGGTGCAGTTTGCTGAATTCGAAAGATATATTCACGGCGAAATCACTGCAGGCCGTTCCCTGCAGGCCGAAAAGCTGGAGGAATACTGGCTGCAGAGCAACAGGGATTACTATGGCCCGGCGCTGACTGTGGACAAGGAATTGGCAAGCGAATGGTCCCGTATCCCGCACTTCTATACGCCGTTTTATGTGTACAAGTACGCAACAGGCTGCAGTGCAGCGACAGCCTTCGCCAGTGCAATTTTAAGCGGCGAAGCGGGAGCGGTGGAAAAATATCTGGGCTTCCTGCATGCGGGCGGCAGCGATTATTCGCTGAACATCCTGAAGAACGCCGGCGTGGATTTGAATACGCCGCAGCCTGTAACGGTAACGCTGCAGAAGTTTGCTGCTAAGCTCAAGGAGCTGAAGGCGCTGTTGGGAAAGTAAATTAAAGTAAGATAAAAATATGGTATAATACTCCTAAAGCAGATAGTTTATAGTTTTAACTGCTTTAGGAGTTTTTTGTTTGAGGTGTAAAATGAAAAAGCGCAGGACATTGGAAGAAGTTTTAGGCAGTAAGATTAATGCAGAATATAGTGAGAAGTATGCTTATATCATGGAGCTTGTAGATAGTGGGCGGATAAAGCCTGTGATTGCGTCGAAAAAAAATGGCAAGAAGCCACCGTTGTATCGGGAATACTGGGAGCTGGAGGAAAAGCAGGATTATTCAGCGTTAAAACAGGAGCTTTTGTTTAACCTGGCTCCGCAAATTAATATAACATATTATCAGAATAATCTTGAAACCTATGATAAAGAACGCAAGGATGTTTTGTCGTTGAGCAATTTTTTGCAGAACAGTGCTGCTTTACTTACGAAGCCGGTTTCTTACAACGAGCGTAGCTTCCAGATCTGGCAAAAAGAAAAGTTTTTGCTTCAGGGAGCAGGCAAAAAAATATTGAGTCACTGCAGTCTGGAGCTTGCCCAACTCAACTGCTACAGTACTGCTGAGCCCTTTGCTTATTTTGCCTCAACACGCGCAGTACCGCAAAAGCTGTTGATTATAGAAAATAAAGACACCTTTTTTAGCATGAGAAAGCATCTGCTGGCAGGAAACAGCCAGCTTTTGGGAGAAAATATAAGTACTATTATTTACGGCGCCGGTAAAAGAGTTGTCAGCTACTTTCAGGAGTTTAACGCCAGCGCGGAACCATATATGCTGGCAGATGGTAATGAGCTGTTGTACTTTGGGGATTTGGATTACGAAGGCATAGGCATTTATGAAACACTGGCAGAAAGCTTTGCTGAGCAAGGAGAGATTAAACCGTTTATTCCTGCTTATTTGGCAATGCTGACGAAGGCAGGCAATTACAAGCAGCTGCCGCCGACGAAAAAAGACCAGAACCGTAATCTGCAGGGAGCTTTCTTCCGTTATTTTTCCGCTGATGTGCAAGCGCAAATGCAAAGTGTTTTGCAGCAGGATTTGTATATCCCGCAGGAGATTTTGACGATAAGTGATTTTTGAGGTTGATTATGCAGTACGATTTTTTGAAGGATTTTACAAGACGCATGAAATGCGTAGGCTTATATGCTCTGCTTTATGATAATAGCAGTCAGAAGTATATCTGGAAGGAACGGGGCTTTAATACTTTGGATGAGCAGCTGAATGTTATTTTTTCTGTTATGCTTTATATTATGGAGCAATCACTGAAGGAAGAAAGCTGTACTATTGATAATATTACTGTTTTTTTGGATAGTCTTAACGAAAAATATTATAAAAAGTCCATGAGCTATGATGAATGCAGTGATTTGGCTAAGTTCATTGTTAATGTGGTACTGTCCAACGAAGGAAGGCCAATGTACTTTGGTGGTTATGATTATGAGCAGCAGGAGATGAAAGAGCTGCATATCAGCTACGTCAATAATCGCATTATCTATGACGAACAGGACGCGCGCCGTACGTCGTATTATCTTACAGATGATGGCTATAATCTGCTTTTGGGGACACTGGAGGTTGAAAGCAACCTGAAGCTGACGATTCAGGAAATGATATTTAAGCTACATCTGGAGAAGCAAAGCTACGATAAGGCGTTGGATGATGTAAAAAATATCTTTAACCTGATGCGTATTCAACTGCAAAAAATTCAGGCTGCTATGCTGAGGATAAGGCGCAATGCTTTGGAGTATAGTGTCAGCGAATATAGTGAGCTGTTATATGATAATCTGCAGACTATCGACCAGTCGAAGAAAAAATTCAAGGGACATCGCGATGTTGTGCAGGCACGTGTAGAGGATTTAGAGAAGCAGAATATCAGCTTAGATAGTTTGCCGCCTGATGATGTTGCCAAGCTACGGAATCTGCGTGAAATAGATAATTATTTAGGTCGTGCAATAGATGAATATCAAAAAATCTTAAATAATCATTTTGACCTTAAGGCCTTATATACAGCAGAGCTGGAAAAGGTTTCGCAAATGTCTCTGGTACAGCGCTTTAATTTACGTGCCGACTTTTATGAGAAGCTTTTAACGAAGCCGGAATGCCTGCAGAATTTAGATATATTTCTACATCCGTTATTTAATAAGGAACCTGAAAAGGCTGTTAATCCGAATCTTTTTCTGGAGCTGCAAAGAGTACGGCTGTTGGAAGCTGAGTGGGAGGAAGGTGCAACTGAAAGCTTTGACGCTGAGGCTTGGGAGGCGGAACAAAGAAAGCTGCTGGCGGAAAGGTTGGCGCAGTACGAAGCAAGCCTGACTGTTATTCTGAAGTATACCATTAGCAAAGATCAGTTGCGCCTTTCTGAGCTGATAAAGCAGCTTAATCAGGATGAGCGCGAGCGCTTAGTACCCAATATAGCAGTATTTAAAGAGATTATGGTGGAGCTGCTCAAGGTTCAGGAAATTGACATTAATAGCATGCGCATCGAGCGAGCAGAATTTATTCAGGAAGAGACGAAGGATTTTCGCCTGCAAAGTATGCTTTTGGATATTTTGGACAAACGTGCGCAATGGCAGAAAGTAAAAAAGCTTATAGTACATCGCCTACCGGAGGCTAATCCGGTTTTGTTGAAGCAGCTTGATGAAAATACTGGTGTTTTAAAAAATATCCGTTGTTCTGATGTCATGCTGAAGGCAGTTTGGGAGTGAAAATATGGCTTATCAGATTGAAATAATTAAGCAGTCACAAAAAATATTTTATTATCTACTGGAGCATCACGAGCTACGGGAGGAAAAAGCACCGGAGCTACACAAGGCATATATTGAACAGGATGAAGTGCAAACGTTAGTTAAGTCGCAAGCAGATGCTGCTGATAGTCATGTAGAAGCGTATGGTGGCGTTATCTATCTTATACCAGGGCAGGAAAATAATTTCTTAGGCTATTCTAAAGGACAGTTGAAAAAAGAGCTTTGTCGCAGTAATGCTACCGACAAGGATTATTATTTGGTGCAGTTTGTTATCTTGGTGTTGTTGTTGGAGTTTTATGACGGGCAAGGCAGCAGCTCTAAGACGCGTGATTTTATTCTATTGGGAGATTTGCAGAATTCTGTAACAGACAAGCTCAAGGAGGGGGCAGCGCGTTATTCGGAGGATGAGCAGGCGCAGAATGGCATGGCCTTTACTGCTATGCGAGAGGCTTATGAGTCCTTGCGTTCTGATGAAAAAAGAAATCGTCAGAAAACCACTAAAGAAGGTTTTATGTTCAGCATTTTACATTTTCTGCAGGAGCAGGGTTTGATAGATTATATTGAGCAGGATGAAATGATTAAGACAACTCGCAAACTTGATCATTTTATGGATTGGGATCTGTTGAATAAGAATAATTTTGAGCGGGTGCAGAGAATTTTAGGAGCGGAAGAAAATGAGCAAGATTAATGCTATCAGGTTGGTTAATGTAAATTATAACCATAATTCCATTCATATAAGTGATGAAACACTGCACTTTAATGGCAGAAGCACGTTGATTTCCTTGCAGAATGGCGGTGGTAAGTCCGTACTGGTGCAACTTTTGACGGCACCATTTGTACAAAAGCGTTACCGAAATCTTAATGAGCGTAGTTTTGCCAGCTATTTTACTACCTATAAGCCATCTTTTATTATGGTGGAATGGGCATTGGAGGATGACGCCGGTTACTGCCTTACAGGAATGATGGTGCGTAAGAGCCAAAATATGGATAACAACGAGGAGCTGGAGCTGATAAATTTTATTAGCGAGTATACCGAGCCCTGTGAGCAGGATATAAATCATTTGCCTGTTGTCGAGAGTGATAAAAAGGAGCTCAGAATTAAAAGCTTCAATGCTTGTCACAAAATGTTTGATGAGTATAAAAAGGAGAGAATAAACAAGTTTTTTTGCTATGATATAAATAACTCTGCGCAAAGCAGGCAGTATTTTGCCAAGCTTGCAGAATATGGTATAGATTATCGTGAATGGCAGAATATTATTAAGAAAATCAACGAAGAGGAGTCTGGTCTTTCCAAGCTGTTTGCTGAATGCAAGGATGAGAAAGGCCTAGTAGAAAAATGGTTCCTCGATGCTGTGGAAAATAAACTGAATAAAGACAACAACAGGATGCAGGAGTTCCGCAATATCCTGGAAAAATATATCACTACTTATAACGAAAACTCTAATAAAATCCAACAGCAGGAAAAGCTTATTGCATTTCAGCAGGAGGCGACACCTATTTTGACATTTGGCAAAGAGTATGAAGCTTCTTCTGCTACTGTCGCTGTTAAGCTGAATAAAATTTATGAGTGCCTGGCTGAGCTTAACCGGTTCGCTGCTAAAAATGAAACGGAAATTGCTGTTTGCAATGCTGAATTGGATGCTTTAGGTAAACAATTGGTGCATTTGTTGCATGAAGAGTTTTCCAGGAATTTTTATCATGAAGAAGATAAAAAAGAAGCGTTAATCGTACTAAAAGAAGATAATGAACAGCAAAGCAGTCAACTGGAAGAGCAGTCACAATTATGGGAAAGACGGCGGCATATTCTGGATTGTGCGGACCTGCAGGAGCGCTTAAATGAAGATGTGTTGGAATTACAAAGAGTAGCGCAGAGAGTTGCTGTTTCCCGTAAAAAGAATAAGGACCTTGAGCCGGAACGCGAATATATTGGCTATTTGCTGAAAGAATATATTGGGCAGGAGCTGCAAAAGACGCGGGAACGCTTTCAGCAGGAAGAGAGTGATAAGAAGGCTTGTCTTGATTTACAAAAACAAGCCAAACAAGAACTATCAGAGCTGATCAGCAGGTTGAATGAACTGCATACTACGCAGGGACGTCTTCAGGGATTAGTGCAGGCTTATGATAATGTTGAGGAAAGCTATAATAAAAAGTGGCAACCTGGCGCTAGTGCTTTGCAGCGTAATATGCTGGGAGAATATGAGGCCGGTGCGTTAAAGGTTATGGCAGAAAAGCTGGTAGCTGATGAGCAGGAAGCCAGTGATAGGCAGAAACAGCAACAGCAGAATTTAAGTAGCCTGAAAACTGCGTTTAGTGACTTGGAGCGTAGCTTGCAGGATTGCTCAAAAGAAAGGGGCAGTAAAGAGCAACTCTTAGTTGAGCGTACCCAGGTTAAAAAACAGCTTGATGAACAGCTTGCAAAACGAAAAACCTTGCTGCAATATCTTCAGCTTGACGAGATATATCTTTTTGATAAAGAATATATTCAAAAAGAGCTATCCAAAAAGCTTTTGGAAATGGATGAAGCCAGAACAAAGCTGTTGCATAAATTAGATACAGTACAGAAAAAGTATCAGGGACTGCAGACTGGCAAAACCGTGGAGCTGTCAGCTGAACTGGTGCAGATGCTGGAGCGTTTTGGCATAAATATTGTATATGGCATGGAATGGCTGAAAAACAATAAAAATAGTGAGAAATTGAACCTGGAGCTGGTAAAACAGCATCCGTTCCTGCCGTATGCTCTGATTATGACAGGCAAAGAAATAGAAGACCTGCAAAGGGCTGAAAAAAATATTTATACTTCACTCCCGGTGCCGATTATTTTACGCGAAAGCTTAATGCAAGCTACACAGACAAAGGTCGATAATGGTGTCCTTAAAAGTGCAGATGTGAATTTCTTTATGCTATTTAACGATAATCTGCTAAACGAAGAAAAACTGCAGCGTCTGCTGGCTGAATTGAAGGCAAAGCTACAGAAGATTGAACAGGAGCTTCAGCAACGAAAGGCTGAATATGATTTATACAGTGCGAAATATAGCGAGCTGGTAGAACAGAGCCTTACCAAAGAAAGCTATGAGAGGCTGAAGGATGAGCTGCTTTCTTTGCAGGAGGCAATTGCCAAGCTGCAGAAGCGGGAGGAGCAGTGCCAGGCAGAAAAAACTGATAATTTACTGACACAGGAAAATATTAGCCAGGATTTAGCGAAAATAGGCCAGATGATAGAGAAGCTGAAACTGCATCAGGAGACATTGCAGCAGCTGACAGCAAAATATCAACAATATCTGCTTGATAATAGTCAGCTATATGAATGCAGTAATACTTTGGCTAAAGCAGAAAATGCAAAGAAAAGTCTGGATGATAAGCTTGAAAAATTGCAAAATAAGCTGGAGTGGCAAATAAAATCTCTTGCGGATCTTTCAGGTAATATGAAAGATCTGAATGATGAAATGGCTCAATATGCAGGCTATAAGCAGGTGCCTAAGCCAAAAAATTTTGTTGATGACATTGCGCAGAATACGGAAGCTTTGAAAGCACGGTTAAATAGCATTCAGGAAAAGCTTTCCGGAGAATTAAGAGCGCTTGAGGATAATAGAGCAAATCTTGCAAGTAAGGTGCAAAAGGTTGAACAAAAGCTGCGAGATAGAGCAAATCGTTTTGGCCTGGAAAGCAAAGAATGGGTGAATGAGCGTTATAGCGAAGCTAAAATGCAGGAGCTAGATGCAAAGCAGAAGCAGCTGACTCAAGATAAGAAAAAGCTTGGAGATGCACGTATAGATATTGAAAAAAGATTAACACAGGTGCAGGGGGAGCAAAATAATATTCTCAGACAGATGGAAGAAAAATGCCATGCTGTTGAGCCTTTGCCTAAGGATGAAGTTGTTGAGAAAAATTTTTCAGAAGAGAAAAATATGCTTCAGTATAAGCGCACTCTAAAGGAAGAGTTGCAAAAATCCTTGGGAGAACAGGAGCAGAATATTAGGGAGAATATTGTTGGCTTGGCTGAATATAGTGAAGGAGCGACAAATGTAGAGTGGTGTGAAAGCTTTAATTTGGAGGATTTTTCACAAGAAGAGCTGTCAAGTTATACGTTATCGTTGAGAAAAGAATATAAGACTGCCCAAGCGCAGGAAGATGAGGCGAAACGAAAGCTGGAGCAGGCTCTAATCAGGTTGCGCAATGTAGAAGCTTTTCAAGAGGATTCCTATAAAAAATGTATAGATATGCTGCAGGAGCTCACGAGCGATGCTCAGATCTTTGTAAAGCAGCTTAATACTGTTTTAGAGTCCTATGTCAGAATATCTGAAAAGCTGCAGGTTGATATTGCTATAGTTAAGCAGGAAAAAGAACAAATCATTACTCAGTTAGAGGATTATCTCAAGGAAGTTCACAAGCAATTAGGATACATTGATCGCAATTCAAGCATTCAAATTCGTGGTCATTATGTAAAAATGCTCAAATTGCAGCTTCCTGACTGGGAGGAAAGCGCTAATATATATCATCGTAGTATTACAGATTTAGTAGATACAATAGCGGAAAAAGGATTGGCAAAATTAAGCAAAGGTGAACCTCTCGCTGAACTGCTTGGTAAGCTGTTGACTACCAAAGAACTTTTTGATGCTGTTGTTGGTATTAATAATGTTCATGTGCAGATGTTTAAGGTTGAGGCACAGCGTGAAATACAGATTTCCTGGCGTGAGGTAGCACGTAATTCCGGTGGCGAAGGCTTTTTATCAGCATTCGTTATTCTTTCGAGCCTTTTGTATTACATGCGTCGTAATGATGCAGATGTTTATGTAGATCGCAATGAAGGCAAGGTATTAATGATGGATAACCCGTTTGCTCAGACTAATGCTGCGCATCTGCTTACACCATTAATGGAGATGGCAGCAAAGAATAATACCCAGCTAATATCCTTTACCGGACTTGGTGGTGAGTCGATTTATAATTGTTATGACAATATTTATGTTTTAAACTTGATTTCATCTAAGCTGAGTAATATTTCTTATTTGAAAAGCAAGCATATTGCCGGTAATGATGGTGAATTTATGAGTCTGGCGCGTGTTGAGGTGGCTGATGAAGGGCAGATGGATAGTCTGTTCTAAGAGGTCTTTTGGTAGCAAGTAATCCCCTATAAGAATTTTTAAATAAGGCTATTGACAAAGCTTTGAGAAACGAGTATAATTACTATTGTTCCGAGTGATTGGAACTTATGCCGAAGTGGCGGAATTGGCAGACGCACTTGACTCAAAATCAAGCGGGTTCACGCTCGTGCCGGTTCGAGTCCGGCCTTCGGCACCAGTAAATTTAGGCTCTACAGCTTCGGTTGTAGAGCTTTTTCTGTATTTGTGGTTAAAAATTGAGGAGCAGAGGAATGCAAGTAGTATTAAGCGCAATTAACAGTAAATACATCCATACCGGCCTTGGCCTTCGCTATGTCGGCGAATATGCCAAAGCGCAGGGGCATGAGGTAACATTAATAGAAGAAACAATTAATACCCCAATTCTGGCGGTGCTGGAAAAAATAATGGCAGTACCGGCACAGGTCTACGGCTTTTCGGTACATATCTGGAACAAGCCCTTCGTATTCAAGCTTATTCGCATGCTGCGCAAACTGCGTCCGCAAGCAGCAATCGTGATTGGCGGACCTGAGGTAGCGTTTGACGCGGAGAAAATTTTTGCGGAGCTGCCGCAGGCAGATTATATCGTACAGGGAGAGGGTGAGCTGGTATTCAGCGAGCTGCTGGAGTATTTGGCTGGCGGTGGCTCTGTCCCTCAGCATATTGCGTATCGCGAAGGGGAGCAGGTGAACCTGAATGGAGGCATTACCGTAATAGATGATATGTCACTGCTGCCGTTCCCGTATCCTGATCTGGAAAAAATGCTGGCAGAGCATAAAATAGTTTATTACGAATGCACGCGTGGCTGCCCGTTTAATTGCGCGTATTGTCTGTCCGGCATATCGCGCTCTGTGCGCAAGCGTCCGCTGGAGCTTGTGCTGCGCGATTTGGACCGATTTATTGCTGCAGGCGTGCCGTTGGTGAAGTTCGTAGACCGTACTTACAATCTGGACGAAAAATACTTTCTGCCGATGATGCAGCATCTGGCGCAGGCTGATACAACTGCAACCTTCCACTTTGAAATCAAGGCTGATATACTGTCAGAGCACGTTATGGATTTCCTGGCGACTGTTCCGAAGGGACGCTTTCAGTTGGAAATCGGCATTCAGAGCACGCATCAGCCAACATTAAAAGCTATCAACAGGCAGGATAACTGGGAAAAGCTGTCTGCTAATGTCAAACGTCTGTTGTCCTTCGGTAATATGCATATCCATGTTGATTTGATTGCAGGCTTACCTTATGAAGATTTGCCGACATTTGCCAAATCCTTTGATGATGTTTACGGTTTGGGTGCGGATATGCTGCAGCTGGGCTTTTTAAAGGTTCTGCCGGGTACGCAGATGCGCAGGGAAACAGAGCAGCATGATTTGCGTTATATGGACGAACCGCCTTATGAGATTTTGGCGACTAAGTATATGCCATATGAGGATATGCTGTATTTGAAGCACTTGGATAATATTCTGGACCAGACGGCCAACAGCGGTGGCTTTAAATATACGCTGAGGGCATTGCTGCGTGCTTCCGGCATGACAGCCTTTGCCTTTTACAGAAAGCTGACGCAGTGGTGGGTGAAGGCAGGCTTCTATCCGCAGACACATAACGCCAAGGGTGTAGCAGCTATCTTAAAGCAGTTTATAGAAGAAAATTATGTAGAGCAGCAAACGGAATTGCTGGAGATTCTGCGTTTTGACGTATTCTGCGAGATACCGCAATGGCGTCCGGAGTGGCTGAAGTGGCAGACAGAGGAAATTTTTGATGCAGTTTCTGCTTTTTGGCGTGATGAGGAAAAGGTGCACCGATATATTCCTGCATATAAATTCAGCAGCTGGCGCCAAATTCACAAGCTTTATCCGATTGAATTGTTTAAAGCTGATTGGGAAACCGGTAATGCAGAAGAAATTTTTGTGATGCTGGATAACAGCGGCGAGCAGCAGAAGCTGATTAAGCTGCCGATTGAAGTAAAATAGAATGGTATTAGTACAATAAAAAAAGAGCTGACGAGAGAAAAAATCTTGCGTCAGCTCGATTTTTTTTGGAGAAATTTACGCAGATTTTGCCGTTTTCCAGTAGAAATTTTAACTTTTTTTGAGATTTTTTAAAGAAATTTTAGGTGCTTTAAAGCTTGTATACATGATGCTTCATTTGAATACTGAGCCACGTGTATCACGAAAAAATGTTAAAAAAGTAACAAAAAAGGTGTTGACATAATGCAGGTCACATGGTATTATATACAAGTCGACGCGATACGGCAACAAAACAAAAGCCAAAATCGCT
>OJMO01001281.1_pt1 | contig 15895 bp, 10 predicted proteins | sample 1597241 | NCBI WGS metagenome assembly OJMO01 (sample SAMEA2452129, study PRJEB22498) | human gut metagenome | biome: human feces; feature: human gut; material: feces | place: Australia | collected 2012 | reverse complement strand
CTCTGTTTTAAGTTCTCTGTCTTGCGACAGCTTGTTTATTCTATCAAAATGTTTTGCATTTGTCAAGAACTTTTTTCATAACTTTTTCAACTTATTTTCAAAGCAATATCTATAAAGTCATGTCTGTAAAATGTAACTCACAAGCTCTACAACTCAATGTGTCCCGCGAGTCAGCTTTGATATAATATCATCCCGGCACACATATGTCAACGGATTTTCTGCAATTAATTAAAGTAGTAAAACTGCCTTAAAAAACACAAATTTTCTAAATTGTCTGTTTATTATATACAATTCTCACAATTACTATCTGACAGCCTCTATCGCTTCCTTGATATTTGCCACACCGACAATCTCAATTCCACTAATATGCGACACTCCTGCAAGACACACTTTGGGAACAATACACTTTTTAAAGCCAAGCTTCTTTGCCTCCGCCACACGCTGCTCGGACATGGTAACTCCGCGCACCTCTCCGCTTAAGCCCACCTCTCCAAAGCATATGGTATCCTCACGCACTATAATATCCTTTTTGCTTGATGCGATTGCAAGCACTATCCCAAGGTCTATCGCCGGTTCGTTCATCCTTATACCGCCTGCTATATTCACATAAGCGTCACAGTCTGACAGTGACAGGTTGGCTCTTTTTTCAAGGACCGCCATTAGTAGATTTACTTTATTATAATCTGTACCATTTGCTGTACGCCTTGGATTATTAAAAAAACTGTGACATACAAGAGCCTGTATCTCGAGAAGTATCGGGCGGCTTCCCTCTATGGAACATGTGACAATTGATCCTGATGCTCCCTCGGGCTTACCGCTAAGCATATACTCCGACGGATTTTCCACCTCAACAAGTCCCTCCGCCTTCATTTCAAATACGCCTATCTCATTGGTCGAACCAAATCTGTTCTTAACGCCTCTAAGTATCCTGTACGACTCATACCTGTCACCCTCAAAATAAAGCACAGTATCAACCATATGCTCCAACGTCCTCGGCCCCGCAACCGCACCATCCTTTGTCACATGTCCTACTATAAAAACAGAAATACCCAGAGTCTTTGCAAGCTGCATAAGCACTCCGGTTGTCTCCCTGACCTGTGAGACACTGCCCGGTGCCGACGCTATCTCCTCATTGTACATAGTCTGGATGGAATCTATTACAACAACCTCCGGTTTTTTTCGTTGAATCACGTCCTTTGCTATATCAAGACTTGTCTCACATAAAAGCTCCAGCGAATCCGTAAAATCACCAAGTCTGTCGGCACGCATCTTTATCTGATGCAGGGATTCCTCACCTGACACATAAAGTAATGGCACATTTTTTTGTGAAAGTTCCCTGCATACCTGAAGTAGTAGCGTGGATTTTCCTATACCCGGATCTCCTCCCACAAGCACAAGTGACCCCCTCACAATTCCTCCACCAAGCACTCTGTCAAACTCGGCTATACCTGTCACTATACGCTCCTCTTTCTCGCTTTTTACTGCCGAAAGAGGCAGAACCTGTGCCGCCTTTGATTCTTTTTTTACTTTTCCCGACGAGCTTATCGACTTTTTATCTACGGTTTCCTCTACAAATGTATTCCATTCCTTACAGGCTGGGCACTGTCCCATCCATTTTGCCGATTCATAACCACATTCCTGGCAGAAAAATACAGAGGTCTTTCCTTTTGCCATATTGTTCTCCTTTATAAAATACAAAAAGCCCGGCTTTCACCGGGCTAAAAATATGCTCTATTTTCTTGATACTTTGATATCGACTGAATCAACACCCTCAAGCTCTACGCTTAAGCTGAGCTTGCCGCCGAGATTTGTCTTCATAGTACCTGCAACAGCTCCAGCTATATCAATTTCGTACTCTGTCTCCTCTTCAAGGCCAAGAGTAATCTGAGCATCCTCAGGTCCCTCCACAGTAAATGTCACTGTATCAGCAGTCTCCTCGAAATCCATAACCGCTGTTCCCGGAACAGACTCGTATACAAAGAGTCCGTTTCTTTCGAGCTTTGTAATCTCCTTAAAGGTCTTTACCTTGTAGATATCTCCATCCTTTTCAAAATTGTCAAGCTTTGCCTTTGCAGCCAATGTATAATCTCCGAAGCTGAGCTTTCCGTTTTCCTCAGTACGGATTAATTCACTTATTACAGCCATTTTTATCCTCCCGTAGCTATATTGATATATTAATTATAAATCCAATTCTACTCAACAGTCAATGAAATTTGTTTGTTTTTCGTAGAAATTATTACCTTATTGCCGCGCTTAATTTTGCCGGTAATAATATCCTCTGACATACGGTCTTCAATCTCCTCCTGAAGTTTTCGTTTAAGAGGTCTTGCGCCATATTTTCTGTCATAGGCTTTATCCACGATAAAGGATTTTGCACTGTCGCGCACTGTGAGCTCTATATCAAGCTGTTCTTTACATCGTTTCTTAAGCTCCTTTACAAGAAGTGTCACTATATGCTTCATGTCATCCTTGTTGAGAGCTCTAAATACAATAGTCTCGTCGATTCGGTTCAAAAACTCAGGTTTAAATATACGGCGTACCTCCTCCATGACACTGTTCTTCATACGCTCGTGATCCTGCTTTTCATCCTCACCAGCGCCAAAACCAAGGCGCTTTGGTTCTATAATAGAAGAAGCTCCTGCATTTGATGTCATGATGATTATTGTATTCTTGAAATCAACCGTGCGCCCCTGTGAATCAGTGATTCTACCATCATCAAGCACCTGTAAAAGTATATTGAACACATCAGGATGTGCTTTTTCTATCTCATCAAACAGTATAACAGAAAAAGGATTGCGTCTGACCTTCTCTGAGAGCTGTCCGCCCTCCTCATGCCCCACATATCCCGGTGGTGAACCAATCATCTTTGAAACACTATGCTTTTCCATGTACTCTGACATGTCAACACGTATCATGGCATCTTCTTTGCCAAAGACAGCCTCAGCAAGCGCCTTTGACACCTCCGTCTTACCTACTCCTGTCGGTCCCAAAAACAGGAATGAGCCAATCGGCTTCTTAGGATCCTTTAAACCAACACGGCCTCGTCTGACTGCCTTTGCAACAGCAGAAACAGCCTCCTCCTGTCCTATTACACGCTTGTGAAGTATCTGTTCAAGCTTTGCAAGTCGTCCTGCCTCTGACTCTGTAAGCTTATTTACAGGTATTTTGGTCCATCCCGATACTACATCCGCTATCTCATTTTCACCGACTACAGGCTGATTTTTGGCTCCTGTGCGACGGTTCTTTCTGATAAGCTTCTGCTGTTTATTTTCAAGCACTTCCTTTTCTGACATAAGCGCACCGGCAGCTGCGAGATCTCCTTTCGACAAAGCATTTTCCAACTGGTTCTGCTTATCTGTTATCTCTTTTTTCAGTGCAAGCAGCTCGTCAGATGATGTCAGATTCTTAAGCCTTATCCTGGCTGCCGCTTCATCCATAAGGTCTATCGCCTTATCAGGTAAAAATCTGTCATTTATATATCGTGCAGAAAGGTTTACTGCTGCTTTCACACCCTCATCTGTTATGATGACACCATGATGCTTTTCATAGAGTCCCTTTAATCCTGTGAGTATCTCTATTGTCTCATCCACACCCGGCTCCTCAACCATCACCGGCTGGAAACGGCGCTCAAGCGCAGCATCCTTTTCCACGTATTTGCGGTACTCTTCTATGGTAGTGGCGCCGATTACCTGTACCTCGCCTCTGGCAAGCGCAGGCTTTAATATGTTAGATGCATCTAACGATCCTTCTGCTCCTCCTGCACCTATTATAGTGTGAAGCTCATCAATGAAAAGCAGTACATTTTTGGCATTTGAAACCTCGCTTATCACCTTCTTGATACGCTCCTCAAACTCACCACGATACTTTGATTTGGCTACAAGCCCGGACATATCAAGAGAAACCAGTCTCTTTCCCAAAAGAATATCCGGAACATTGCCACTGACTATATCCTGCGCAAGTCCTTCTACTATAGCGGTCTTGCCCACTCCCGGCTCTCCAATCAGACATGGATTGTTTTTGCCACGGCGGCAAAGTATCTGGATAACGCGCTCCATCTCCTTTTTTCTGCCTATAACAGGGTCAAGAAGCCCTGCCTCTGCCATATCTGTCAAATCTCTGGAATACTGATCTAATACAGGAGTCGCAGAATTGTATGATGTACTGTAGCTTTTCATCAGATCCCTGTATGCAGACGGATCCTCACCCATCGCACCAAGAATATCTATAAACATCTTCTGACTGTTAACACCCATGGTGTTTAAAAGTCTTGCAGCTGCACAGTCTCCCTGCAGTACTATAGCCATCAGCAAGTGTTCTGTACCTATCTCATTGCACTCAAATCTATCGGCTTCCTCCGATGCGCGCTCCAATACTCTCTGTGTCCTTGGTGAATAGCCATCCCTGTCCATCACTTCGATGTTATCCCCCGGTGAAATCAGGTCTTCAATCATCGAAATAAGCTTATCATATTCCACATTGCAGGCTGTTAGAACCTCAGCTGCCACACCGGTGCCCTCTTTTATAAGGCCAGCCAGTATGTGCTCTGTTCCAACATAGCTGTAATTCATTTTCTTTGATATACGTACAGCCAAATCTATTGCTTTTTTAGCCTTACTTGTATATGGTTTCAAGTCATATCCTCCAGTCATATTCACTAATTTAAGTCGATGAACTGCAAATCATCATCTTCACTGTCATCCTCATTGTCATCCTTTGCACTGCTGTCTATAGTCTCAGACGGCTTATTTTCCTCATTGACAAAGCCATCAAGTGCCATTTGAACCTGATTCTTCAAGGTATCATCATCTGCAGCATTCTCCTGATCTGAAGCCTCTTTTGAATCAAAATCAGTTTTTTCATTCTCAGCAGTTTTCTTTAAATCGGATGTAATTTCTACGGTTCTTCCGACATAGGATGCATCGGATGCTTCTGTACTTCCCATATTTTCGTCTGATTCTAAAATCTCAGCTATCTGTGACTCTTCGCCAGATTCCTCAGCCGGTTCCCGGATTTCATCTACCTGTGATTCTTCAGCCGGTTCCTGAATCTCATCTATCTGTGATTCTTCAGCTGGTTCCTGAATCTCATCTATCTGCGATTCTTCAGCCGATTCCTGTGCATCATCATCATCATTAGCTTCTATATCATTTTCCTCTATATCGAACTCTTTTGTATCGTCTTCTTCATCATTTACTTCATTAGCTGTGCGCTTCTTATTTTTCACAATAACCACCAGAAGAAGTAATGCCAGAATAATGATAATAAGAACCAGTATTGCAGCTAAAACAAGATATTTATTGGCAATTCCCGGTACAAGCTCACTCTTTGTTGTATCGTTTTCCTCCTGTGCCACTGTAGGTGTACTGAGCTCATTTCTCATATATGTGCCATCTACGCTATCATATGTGTACCAGCCACTCTCACCATTGTCATTCATAGCGTATACGAGGTAAAAATCCTTTGTCTGATCATCTTTTTTTTCTGCTTTGGTCTGGTAGGCTGTTGCCACACCCTTGCCCTCTATAGAGAGCGATATCTCATTATATCCCTCAGGCACATCATCCACCTTAGGCAGTAAAACCACTATAAAATGCGACTCTGAATTGATACGGACAAACTCATATGCTGCATTCTGTGCTGCATCATATACAAAAAGCCCATTGCCGCTTTCCGACTGTAAATACACAAGCGTGACATCGCCAAAGGTGCCATGAAGGGTATTGTATTCAAGTCCGTCAATCACTGTCTTTGAGTGCTCAAAGCCTTCAGGAACAACATCCTCCGGAATGTCATTTACCATAGTCCACTCTGTGCCATTTATATCGAACTTCTTCCAGTTATCCTGCTTATCTGCATTCTCCGGATCATCCTCGGCTCTTCTGGTAACAACTATATTGTATGTGCTTGTGCTGCCGTCCTCTGATGTCACAACAACGCTGACCGTATTCTCTCCAACCTCAAGTGAATCATTGCCTGTGACGGATGTCACACTCGCCTTGGAATCAGCCGGATTTGCTGTAACCGCAAGGCTTGAACAGCTGTAATCTACTGTAGCTGTGTAATCCTTTGTCGCAGCAGAAAACTCAGGGGAAAGCGTACCTGCTGAGATAACCAGCGAACCAAGAGATGCGTTTGAGGATTTCTTTTCCTCTTTGTTTTCATTATCTTTATTTGCATTGCTGTCATTGCCGGTATTGCTGCCGGAATTGTCCTTGTTATCCTTGTTGCTGTTTGAATCGTTGTTTGATGAAGGACTTGTTACGTTCACTGTTGCAGAACCCACTCCAATACTCGGAGTTCCACCACCCGCATCTGTAGTATCATCCAATCTTGGTATCGAAAAAGTACATGTACCTACAGATGTTGCCTTATATGAAAAACTCTTAACATCACCTACACCAGCTCCAATTGTAAAATACTCATCACTGCTTCCGCCAAGCACTCCTGAACTTTTTTGCAAAATTCCCTGAGCTCCATATCCGCTTGTAATCGACAACGTAACTATTACAGTATCACCAACTTTAACATTCGACTTATTTACTGAAACACTAATATTGGCTGCCGCCAGTACCGGTACTCTACTAAATAATGTCGTCGTTAAAATCAACATCATTGTTAAAATAATACTACGAATTCTTCTCATCTCTATTAATTACTCCTATTGTGTTAATTTTGATTTACCTAAAATCGAATTATTTATTAGCATAATATCCTTTATAGTTACTTTTCCATCTTTATTTACATCTGCTGCCTCCAAATATTCTCCATTCAATGATATTTTTTTAAGAATATTTCTATTTGTAAGCATTATATCTTTAATGGTCACTTTTCCGTCACCATTTACATCACCAAATATAACAATATCAACTGTTTTTACCAAGTTTCCATTTGGATCATATACAGCTATTTTATTTCCAGTACCAACAATTCCATTATTTTCTACACCCGAACTGTTTAAAATTTTAATCGAACCTGCAGAAACAGAAATATTCTTCTTAATTACATCTGAACTAACATTAGGTTCTACGCCAGTAACATATGTATCTATTTTATACTTAGACGATGAGATACTAACAGATGAATTAATTGTATTGTTATTATTGTTTGTATTATTTGCTGCTGATGCCTGTCTATTTATATTAATAGTATAAGTTCTTGTGTCACCACTTTGTGACTTACAATTAATCTTGATTGCATTATTCCCAACAGTAAGTGAGTAACTTCCTGTGCCTGTTATTCCACTATTAGCTGATACAGGATTAGCGGAAACAACAACAGAACTAATTGAGTTAGAAACAACTGCTGAATAACTTGTTGTAGCTCCATTAAATGATGGAGTTAACGTAACTCCACTAATAAAAAGCGACTGTAAATAATTATTCGTATCGCCTGCTTTATTAAATCCAACTGCCGATGAAGGCATGTTATCGTATACTGGTATTCTAAATGTAAAAGCTTGATTTTTATCAGAGTATCCCTTAGCAACACTTTGTCCCTCAGTAAGCGCTGCCGTAACATTTGTCATATATTGATGTGAATAATATGGACAATTGTTTACAACATTAAATTTTTCAAAATATAACGTGTTTTGACCTTTATTTATATAATTTTTACCAATTTTTTCAGCTCCTCCCTGAATTGACTTTACTCTAGTATTCCATCCCTGTTGTTTAGCAAAATATAAACCATTTTTGTATATATCTTGCTTTGTTTTTCCATAAGCATTAAAATTGAAGAAATTATAATACCCTTTATATCCGGAATATGTTCCTGAAATAAGCGGACTAGTCCCATTTGTTCCTTGTTCTTGCTTAACTCGCGATGCTAAATGATATGCACTTACACCTGTATTTTTAGCTACATCTAAAAAAGTGTTCGCATAATTAATAGATTCAGTGGAATATTTTTTTGTTCCTTCCATAAATGTCCCTTTTAGAATCGCATTTACTCCTGATAAATTATCATTAGCTGAATATGCCAAGCTTTGGAATTGAAATATATTCGTTTCATCAAGAAAATTTCTCGGATCCATAATATATGCTATATATGCACTATTAGCTGATACCCAGCCTTTTTCATACTCCGTCCACGTGTTTGTAGCCCAATCATATGCTCCAACTGCAGTAGACTTTTTGGAATCATCTGCCGTCTTAGAAACGACATTTAATCCATTTCTACTTTCATTTTCAATCACCGTATCCCAATTCAAACCTGTATTTACAGTCTCAAATGTCCAGCTTGGATACTTATTGTGAAGAGCTGTAAGGTTTGGAATATAGCTGTCAGGAAAGCCTGCATTCTTCATAGCCGTGACAAAATCGGTATTGTCTCCGCTATTATTGTATGTCACCTTTATGTATGTACTGATAGTCCAGCCTGTAAATGCCTTGCCGTTTAAAGTACCCTTGACATTGTACCAGACCACACCGTTTACCCTGGTCTCTCCTATTATGTCAACCTGATGGTTCCAGTTGAGTGAGACAACCTTGGTAGTGCCGGATGTGCCTGCTGCATTGCGGACATACACATTGCCACCTGTAATCGTACCTGTAGCATATGCTCCCGATGCGGTTGCAAGGGCAAGCTGCTCCTCATTATTCTGCTGTATGGCATCCCCATTGCCGGTGTCTGCCGAAGCATCCCCTGTCTGCGCATTGTCTGATGCAGCTGTGCCGGTACCTGCTGATACAAAATCAGACCTTATATAGCTGACACACTCCTCATTATTTGCTGCCAGATTGTACTTTGCCTTGTACCACACCTTGCCGTCTGCACCTGTGGTCTGCTCAAGAATAGTAATATCCTTGCCATTTGAAAGCTTGTGCTCCAGCTCATACTCTGTTCCCGGTCCGCTTCTCGCCGCTACCCAGTATCTCTCATCACACACAACCTTAGCCGCCTGATCCGCATAGACTGCTATGCTGCTGTATGGTGCCAGGTCACATGCAGCTAATGACAATGTTACGACAGAGGCTGCCAGAAATTTATTTATCTTTATCATCAAATCCCATCTTTCTTATGTGCATTGTTTACATTAATCCATTATCTATTTAATTATAATAGAATATGACCTTTGTATCAATGTATTCGGCAGAAATTTATTATTTTTTTATTGATATGAGGGTCAAAAGGTATTTTGCCCCTCATTTATGATTAATCGAATTGCATGCAAGCATGCATCGATGATACCTTTTGACCCTTTAATCAAAAAACTCCCTTCAACGTGCAGCCCGTGCTTACGTTTCAGGGAGTTGTCTGATTCATATTCTGCTTTTTCTTACTGTCTCCTGTAGCTTTTTCTAGCTGAACAGGGATTTTATCTTATCCCATAAATCCATGAAAAAGTTACCAATCTTTTCCCAGAAGCCCGGGTCATTTATCTTATCGCCAAGCTTTGATGCCCAGTCATGTGCCTGGTTGATGACTGAATCCCAGTCGATATTGGCATCCTTAAGCTTCTTAAGAAGCGATGTCAGCTTTGCAATATCATCATCAGAAAGCTTCAGGTCGTAATCCTTTGCAGCCTCCTTTATCGCATCCTTTATCTGGCTCTCATCCTTGAGCCTTCCATCGGCAAGCTGCTTCTTTAGGTCTGCAATCATTGCCTCGATATCCTGCGAATCGCCGTCAACGCTCTTGTTGAGCTCTCCTGTTGTGACAAGCTCATCCATCGCTGCGTCTGTCACCTTGTCGTCAAGCTTCTTGCCTGTCATCTCCTCGTATGCCTTTAGTGTGCCTACAAGTGCTGCCGTTCCGGAAATAGGGAAAGGTCCTGCGACTATGATTTTAGCATCAGCTATGCCTGCTGTGGCAAGCGCATTCTTGTACATTCCTACCGTACAGTAATTGATATTGTGTGTGGAAACACTAAGACCCGCACCCTTTTTATCCTCTGTAATGAGTACTGAGGAAAGTGACCTTGTGCCAATCTCGCTCTTGCTGATGTATGAATCGAGGTACTTGTGCTCCTCATCATTATTTACATAGACCACATCGTATTTGTCCAGATCAGTGAGCTCGATTCCCATAAATCCAAGCACTGTCGCTCTCTGATCCGGTGTGAGGTCTGCTCCAAGACTTAAGTATGGCTTATCATTTTTGCTGATGGTCACCTTGTCGTTTGTCTCACTGCCGGCTGTCGTTGTACTGTCTGCAGTACTGTCTGTGTTACTCTTATCAGCTGAGTCACTGCCTGATACATCAACGCTTGAAACTGTATCAGTCTGCGTAGCTGTCTCTGTTGCAAATACAGCCGGATTCATTGTAAACAGTGTCACCGCAGCAAGCACGCTACATACAATACTCTTTGCTTTTTTCTTTATTAATCTAATCATTTTTCCTCCAATCTACTGCTCTATATCATACGAAATTGTAAAGCTGCTTCCGTCGAAGCTGACATCTGCCATGCTTCCGCATACCACAGGCATCATCGGCGACATATGACCTATATCCAGGTCCATGATGATTGGCACATTAAACTCTCTAAGCAGTGATGAAAGCGCCTGTCTGTGGTCTATGCCAAACATTTCCTCTCCGAAGTGCGCCGGTCGTCCGATAAGAAAGCCCTTTACATTTGAAAACCATCCTGCATTTTTCATCTGCCACATAGCCCTTCTCATGCCCATCACATTAAGGTCACAAGCCTCAAGGAACCATATGATACCATCATCACTGTAGCGCTCATTAAATTCCCTTACATGGTCAAACGATGTACCAAGCAGATTGATAAGACAATCCATGCAGCCACCAAGCAGCCTGCCTCTCATGGTAAGCCTGCTTTCCTTTGCCACCGCAGGAATAGAGCTGATACACGACTTTTCAGTCAGGTTGTAGCCCACAAACGGAGCATTCTCATCCTTTATCGATTCCTTCTCCCACATAGGGTAATTGGTAAATGAAAGCTTCCTGCCACAAAGCAGATTAAATGCATCGGTAAGTGACTCATGCCACACCTCCATGCCAAAGCTGCCCGCACACGGCCCGTAAATACCTGCTGTATCTGCAATAGTAGCCTCCAAAAATGTGAAATTCGTATTGTCAGAATAGCCCATGTACCATTTCGGCTTTGACTGCTTCACGCGCTCAAAATCGATATAAGGCACTACCTCGCACATCAGCTCGCCACCACCACAGGATATAAGCACATCACTGTCAGCAGAAGCATAGCTCTCGTTCAGCTCTTCTGCGCACTTCTTAGGTGTATTGCTGATACCTATGCCACTGTCGCACCTGCAGTTAGGTCCCTCTATCGTCTTATAACCCATGCTGTGAAACCTTTTAATGGCATTGTCAAAGGCACTCCTGTACGGCTCTGTTGTACAGCCCATCGAAGGCGCCACAAAGCCTATTGTTCCTCTATCCTTTAGAAATTCAGGGTATCTCATGTTTCTATCATCCTATCACTATTATTTACATATCTTAGCTTCTGTCTGAAGTAAAATATGTAGGATTTTATCATTTCTGTCAAGGTCATTTTACTGTCATAATTAAATGTCGTCGTGTACTGCACATGCTGTCTGTTGCACCAGTTGTATATATCATGCAGACTTATCGAATCAACATTCTTCATATTGTTCATAAACACCTTAACCTTTGAAAGCTCATCCTCACTGTCAATGTATAGATGAAAGATAGTATTCGGACATTCAATTATTATCTGCTGTTCTTCTATATTTTTCATCACTGTATCCTCTATTGAATGATGTATCCTGTGTGATTAAAAACATTATCGTCTGTCACACCGGGATGTGAGTAATAACAAAATATCGTAACTGTTCAGTACCTTCACAGCTAAAAAATATCACATAACCATAGTACTACACCGGCGTCACAAAATCCAGTCATTTTTGCCTGCCAATTCTTACTATTTTATTAAGAAAAACGGTAAATATTATACTCCCTCACAGTCAAATGCCGGAATGAAGCTGTCCTTTGCCACGTCACCCTCCTGTATAAATGCATTCGTGATTCCTATTTCGAGGGCATAGTCAACAAGCCTTTCATACTCTCTCCTTGTCACTGTGCGGTTTATCTCAGGATAATCCTTTAGTGCAATCGGCGTAAACTGGCTCATCATGCTTATATATACGTGATCATGATATGTATCATACAGGTACTTAAGTACATCCTTTGCATCATTCACATGTCCCGGCAGTAGAAGCTGTCGCACAATAACTCCCTTTTGTATGAGTCCTGTCGAATCGTCAATCACGACATCCGGTTGCTGCCTGACCATCTCTGAAAACGCCTGCTTTGCGACAGACGGATAATCTTTTGCCCTTGAATACCTTGCCGAAAGCGTACTGTCCATATATTTAAAATCCGGAAGGTACACATCCACTATACCCTCAAGCAGCTTTAGCTCTGTCACATTTTCATATCCGCTCGTATTGTATATAATAGGAAGCTTCATGCCGCGGCTTTTTGCATCGTTTACCGCCCACACTATATCAGGGATATACTGCCCCGGTGTGACCAGATTGATATTATTTGCGCCTTTGTCAGCAAGTTCCATAAAGATATCACTCAGCCGCTCTTTACTGATTACCTTTCCCTCTTTTCCGTCAGAAATTTCCCTGTTCTGGCAGAACACGCAGTGCAGGCTGCAGCCTGAGAAAAAAACTGCCCCACTTCCTCTTTTTCCTGATATGCACGGCTCCTCCCAATAATGAAGTGCTGCTCGCGCCACCTTTATTTCAGATGAAACGCCACATACGCCTGTTTGTCCGGTTCTTCTGTTTATGCCACATTTTCTGGGACACAATAAGCAATTCTCGTATTTATTCATATTTTTCATTTTAACCCTTGCTAAAAATAATGTTTGATACTACAATCTATATGATTATGCGGTGCATATGCCATGCGCCTTCAGTAGTCATTTTCAAATTATATCATAACTATTCTTACAGAAGAGAATAGTTAAAATACACAATAAGGAGATTACAATGAATCAGTCAAACTGTATCGTCGCCCAGTCAGGCGGCCCAACTGTTGCAATCAACGCAAGCCTTGCAGGAGTCATCGCAGGAGTAAAAAGCTCTGAGAAATACGATATCTGCTATGGCGCCGTAAACGGAATACTCGGCATATTAAATGAGAATTATCTCAATCTGTCAGATATTTTTGCAGATGATGCTAATCTTGAAAAGCTTAAGACCACACCTGCGATGTATCTTGGCTCATGCCGCCACAAGCTCCCTGATTACAAGGATGATGATTCACCATATGTATACATCTTCCACCAGTTCGATAAGCTTTCTATAAAAGCTTTCTTTTACATCGGTGGAAATGATTCAATGGATACCGTATTAAAGTTATCCGATTATGCAAAAAAAATCAACAGTGATGTGAAAATTATAGGAATTCCAAAAACCATCGACAATGATCTGTGCATGACAGACCATACTCCGGGATTTGGCTCTGCAGCCAAATATATCGCATCAAGCATGCTTGAGATAGCCCATGACACCTTTATCTATGCTGTTAAGAGTGTTACAATCGTTGAAATCATGGGACGTGACGCAGGATGGCTCACTGCCGCTTCCGCTCTCGCACGTAATGAGTACAATACAGCGCCTCAGTTCATATATCTGCCTGAGGTGGATTTTGACAAGGACAAATTTGTTGCCGATATAAAAGAAGCCCTTACGCACACTAACAATGTAATAGTTGCCGTATCCGAAGGAATACATGACGCAGACGGCTCATACATTACATCATCAAAGGCCGCATGTGACCAGTTCGGACACCAGCAGCTAAGCGGTGCCGGAAAAGCTCTTGAGTTCATCGTAAAGGAAAACATCGGTGTCAAGGTGCGCTCTGTAGAGGTAAATGTGCTCCAGCGCTGTGCCTCACACCTTGCATCATTAACCGATATCGAGGAATCTTTTGCTCAGGGTAAAAAGGGTGTCACTATTGCAGCAGAGGGTGTGACCGCATCAATGGTATGCTTGAAGCGCATCTCAAATAATCCTTATCAGGTGGAATACACATATTCTGCTATCAAGGATATCGCAAACGAGGCCAAGTCTGTGCCAAGAGATTGGATCAATGATGCGGGCAATGATGTGAAGCCTGAACTTATCGAATACTTAAAACCACTTATTCAGGGAGAAACCGCTGTAGCCTACAAGAATGGTCTGCCTGACTATATGGATGTGTCACATCTTCACAAATGTAACTGATTTTAGCTGCCGCCTACCCCCCCGGTGTAGGCAGCAACAGCATATCTCCAAGGAGGTCGATTTACATGAAGAAAAAAGTGCTTATAACCTGCGCCGTTGTGCTTGGTGTGCTTTTGGCTGTTTATCTTGGCTTTGCCTTTTATTTTAGCAGCCACTATCTGTTCAACACAAAGATTAACTCTGTAAAATACGCAGGTAAAACTGCAAAAGAGGCATTAGAAAAAAATACAGCCCTAAGCCGCGATTATCTGCTCACAATCACTGACAGAAAAGGCAACAGCTTTTCACTTAAGGGACCTGATTTTTCCTATGAATATGTCTCAAACGGTGATGAGGAGCAAATCCTAAAAAGGCAGAATGCTTTTACATGGCCTGTCAGTCTCTTCAAAGCTCAAAACTATACTCTAAAGGGTTCATCCAAATATAACGATGCCGCTTTGGCGGAAAAGCTCAAGGCTCTTGATATTTTCAGTGATGACTACATTGAAAATCCGGAGGATGCCCATATCGAGATAAAAGACGGCGAATACAATGTGATTGAAGAGAAAAAAGGCTGCAAGCCGATATATGACAGCATCCTTGCCGAGGTAAAGGACGCCCTGGACAACGAGCTTCCAAAGCTTAGCTTAAGTGATGACTGTTATGAAGCTCCAAAAATCACAAAGGAAAGCGATACAATCAAAAATGAAAAAGAAGCCCTCGACAAATACACTGCTTCAACCGTCACATACAAAATTGAAGGTGCCGATGAGAAACTTGACTCAGCCAAAATCCTTGATATGCTAAGCATCTCAGATGACGGCAACGTGAACATAGATGATGCCAAGGTCACTAAATATGTCCAGCAGCTTGCTTCCAAATACAACACCTTCGGACGCAAACGCTCATTCAAGACATCGTCCGGTGACACTATTGAAATAGGTGGTGGAGACTACGGATGGGTAGTCAGCAAGAAAAATGAGAAAGCCCAGCTCCTTTCAGATTTAGAGGGAGGCAAGCCAGTGGAAAGAGCGCCTGTTTACGAGCAGACAGCACTCTACCGAGGCGCTGACGACATAGGTAATACATACATAGAGATTGACTACACAAAGCAGCACATGTGGTATTACAAGGATGGTGCTCTCCAGATGGAGTCTGATTTCGTATCAGGTAATCTCGCCCGTCAGAATGGTTCCGTAGATGGTGTATACAAGATTGTTTACAAGCAGAGAAATGCTACTCTTGTCGGCGAGGGATACTCTTCTCCTGTCAGCTATTTCATGCCGTTTGCCTACAATATAGGTATCCATGATGCCAGCTGGCGTAATACCTTCGGAGGAACAATTTACAAAACCTCAGGCTCACACGGATGTATCAATGTGCCGCCTGCTTTTGCAGAGCAGCTGTTCAACGCTGTGGATAAGGGCACTCCTGTTGTTGCCTACTACAGAGAGGCTGTCACTCTGACAAACAATGCTGCAAAGATGTCCAATGCATACTCGTATGTGGCTCCTGATGCTGCGCAGTAAGTGTGAATTGCTTGGTATTTTTAATAATACGGGAAGACGATCGGCGCACGGGGAATTTGCCCCCGGCAGAGGTGCTCCCGACGAGCTAACGCTACGCAGCTAAGATACTGTACGAATTATGCTTTTTAGATTTTCTAGGCTTGACGAAACCGTCGAAACGCGCCGTCCATGGCGCGGTTTCTCCTTGCCCCGGCGTCCATGCCG
>OJMO01001267.1_pt1 | contig 16035 bp, 8 predicted proteins | sample 1597241 | NCBI WGS metagenome assembly OJMO01 (sample SAMEA2452129, study PRJEB22498) | human gut metagenome | biome: human feces; feature: human gut; material: feces | place: Australia | collected 2012 | reverse complement strand
GCCGATGGTACTGCAATGCAATGCGGGAGAGTAGGTAGCCGCCTCCTTTTATCAAAAGCCTCAGATTTCGAAAGATTTCTGAGGCTTTTTTGTTTTCACGCGGATTGGTTCTTTGTCACGCAGATTTCGCAGATGACGCAGATTTTTCTTTGATGCTTTTTCTTTTTTCCACAGATTTCACTGATGTGCCCAGATTTTTGACCTGTTCGGTCTGGGATTTCGCAGATGGTCGCAGCTCCTTTTACCTTTTTACCCTTTTACTCTTTTACCTTTTACTTTTTTACCTTTATATATTTTCCTGTCAAAAATGATGGTGAATCTTCTTTACTGACGTTTATGTATAAAATGTTAATGAATGGTGGATTTTCATTATAAAATCAGCAAAATTACGTACTAAAATGTTTTTTTCCACCAAAAAGTTACGAAAAATACCCCCCCCCTATTCATTTCTTTTTATTACTTTTGCCCCCAGAAAATTCAAACTATCATGTATACGGTTAATTTATATAATTACCTATTGATATAGTAAAAACGAAAAAAATAGACTTAACTAAACTCTTTTAATAGATGGTTAAACGATTGATTTTAGCTTCAGTGTTACTCATATTTGTATCACTAGCTAATTATGCGCAAAACATTGGAGTCAAGTCCAACCTCTTATATTGGGCTACAACAACTCCTAATCTAGGTGTCGAGACTGCCTTAGGCAAGAAGCATACCGCTCAGGTATTCTTTGGCTTCAATCCTTGGAAACAGTCCGGTGGCGACCAGTCAAGCCTTCGTCATTGGCTTTTGCAACCAGAATACCGTTACTGGTTCTGCCAAAGCTTCAATGGTTGGTTCTTGGGTGTTCATGCCATGGGCGGACAGTTTAATGCTGGAGGGGTGAAGTTACCCCTTGGCATTTTCAAATCTCTACGCGACCATCGTTACGAAGGATGGTATGTAGGTGGTGGTGTGACCGCTGGTTATCAATGGCCTCTTTCCAAGCACTGGAACCTGGAAACCTCTGTAGGTTTCGGATATGATTATATCCAGTACGAAAAGTTCAAGTGTGGTGCCTGTGGCGAGAAGGAGAAGTCATCTCATGACAACTACGTGGGTCCTACCAAGGCAGCCATTTCTCTTATTTATATGTTGTAACTCATTAAACATAATCTATGAGTATGAAAGATTTTAAAAACTACATATTATTATTCAGCTCTCTTTTGATGGCTATGCCTCTTGCAGCCCAGGATTGCAAGAGTCTCAAGTTGGCTTCCGATAAGATAAAGGTATCTAATGTTCAGATGTCTCACCACAATGACCTCATTACGGTTGCGATGGATCTGAATCTCGATTCCCTGAATCTCCCAACCAACAACCAGCTTGTATATACTCCGATGATCAAGCATAAGGGTGAGCTGCTCAAGATGCCGGAGATTGTTATCAACGGCAGAAGACAGCAGATTATGTATGATCGTGGAGTAGGAAAGAAACAGTTGCAGCTTTCACCTGAAGCATTGGTGGTGAAGCGTAACAATAAGAAGCAGCAGACTGTGAAGTATCTTGCCTCAGTTCCTCTTTCTTCTAAGGAAAGAAACTACGATCTCGAAATTCACGAAGACCTCTGCGGTTGTGGTGATTTGCAGGATGGTACTGATTTTACCATCACTCGTCGTCGCCAGCCGGTAGCTTCTTTCGTCCGTCCAGAGGTAGAAGCGGTCAAGGTCCGTCATCTTGATAAGCGTGCTTATATCGATTTCCCGGTAGATCGCATAGAGTTGCATCCAGATTATCGCCGTAATCCTGCACAGTTGGATAGCATCATCCGTACCATCAATGCATTGAAGGAAGATAAGAATCTCGAAGTGAGCGGCATCAATATTCATGGTTATGCATCACCGGAGAGTCCTTACACCCATAATGATTATCTGGCAAAGAACCGTGCCAAGACGCTGACCGAATATGTCCGCCGAATGGTGAAGTTGCCAAACAACCTCTTCACGGTTTCTTCTACTCCAGAGGATTGGGATGGTCTGATAGCTTATATTAAAGGTAGCAATCTGGAGCATAAGGATGCCATTCTGGCGATTATTGCAGACAAGAGTCTGAATCCGGATGCGCGGGAGTTGAAGATCAAGAAGCAGTATCCTTCAGAGTATCGCTTTATGCTCGATACCTGGTATCCTGCCCTCCGCCATTCCGACTACCACATTACTTATAAGGTGAAACCTTTTGATGTGGAAGAGGCAAAGGAGATCATCAAGACCAAGCCACAGCAGTTGAGCCAGGAGGAGATGTTCATGGTAGCCCAGACTTACGAGCCAGGCAGCAAGGAGTTTAATGATGTGATGGAGATTGCCGTCCGCATGTTCCCAGAGAATGAGACAGCGAATCTGAATGCAGCCATAACCCGCTTGAATGCCGGTGATGCAGATGATGCGAAACCATATCTCGACAAGGCAGGAAACAGTGCCGATGCCCAGAATGCCCGAGGTGTCTATGAGATGCTGAAGGGCAACGAGAAGCAAGCTCGTTATTACCTGGAGCAGGCTGCCAAGGCTGGTGTTGCTTCTGCAAAAGAAAATTTACAGAATCTATAAAGTTATACATACTGTCTGTTTAGGTTCATATAGCTGTTCCCTAGAGACAGGGCACTGCCCTGGCTTGGAACAGTCTCCTGAACCAGGCATATTTTTTCTAAGTACAAATATAGAAAGAAACTCAAATATAACGTATTAGATGAATTGTAAATCAAATATATAAAAATGTAATATAATTAGATTTTTAAGAGCGGTTATAAGTAAAAATATAAAATATTAATAACAACAATAATAACTTACAAGATGAAGAAAACTTTATTATTTTCCGTTGCATTGGCAGGGCTGATGCTCGGTTCTTGTTCAAGTAGTGATGACTTGGCAGGTGGTAACACCCCTGCTAATCAGAGTGGTAAAGGCTATGTGGCATTCAACATCAATTTGCCTAGTCAGTCAGGTAGTAGCTCTCGTGCTGGTTCAGAGAATGATCAGTTTGATGCAGGTATGAAATCTGAGTATGACGTCAAGAATGCAACTCTTTTGCTTTTTGATGGTTCTGATGAGAGTTCGGCACAATTTAAAAAGGCGTATCCATTGAATACTGCACCTTGGACAGATAAAGGTAATACAGATAATGTTACAACAACATCTGCAACTATAGTACAGCAGGTTGATGCTCCTTCAACAAATTATTTAGCTCTTGTTGTTTTGAATAGTAATAATGTGTTTACACTTGGAACAGATGGAGGTATCACTATTGATGGTTCTGCATTTTCAGGAACGCTAAATGATTTTTTAACTAAGTCTGCTGCTACTGATGGTAAGGATTTGACCAAAGCAGGTTTTTATATGGCAAATGCACCATTAGCAAACAAAGCTGGTGGTAGTGGTGATCCAAGTGGTGCTACTGTAAATACCTTGGTTAGTCTTGATGGTAAAATTAAGGAAACAGAAGCTGAAGCAAAAGCAGCTCCTGCAGAGATTTATGTAGAACGTGGTGTTGCTAAGGTTACTATGCAGAAATGTACTACAACCTCTGTGACGGGTTCTAAACCAGCTTCTTCTACATCTGAAGTTGCTTTTGAAGTAAATTCATGGACTTTGGATAATACAAATAAAACTACTTATTTGGTGCGTTCAACAAAAGACTATGGTTCATGGTTAAGTTTGGCATCTAATGCAACTACTGGTGTTATCAATAAATATCGTTTTGTTGGTTCAAATGAGGTTGGGCCTGGTATGTATCGTACTTACTTTGCACAAGATCCTAATTATGATAAAACAGGTAATGCTTCTGCAACTTTTAATAGTTCTGCAACTTTTAGTTCTGAGTTTGGAAATAAGAATCCTCAATACTGTTTTGAAAATACATTTGATGTAGATAATCAAATTGATAAATATACAACTCGTGTTTTGATTAAGGCTAAACTGAATAGTGGTAACACATTTTACGTAATTAATGGTGACGAGAATACAATCTTTGATAGAACTGCTGTAGAAAACGAGATTAAGAAGCAGTTCCTCTTGGAATATGATTCATGGATTAAAGCTAATGTGACTTCTCCTACAACAGTTGATGAAAGTTCTTTGGCTGTTGATTTTACAGATGAAGCAGGTACTGTCACTCTTAATTCTATAAATATTACTGGTGCTACATATGTATCAGGAGTAACAAGTCTTCCTTCTGATTATATAGAAACTGTAATGGCTAGACTTGGTTCTATTCAGGAATATAAGAATGGTGAGTCTTATTATTTCGTTCGTATCAAGCACTTTGGTGATGATTTGACACCTTGGAATTCAACAGAAACAGATAAGCCTACATCAGCAGGTGTTTACCCATCAGGCACTAATCGTGACGGCAACTATTTAGGTCGTTATGGTGTACTCCGTAATAACTGGTATGATATTGAAGTAAAAGGTGTTAAGGGATTGGGTTCTCCAAAGGTTCCAACAGTTACTACTGATACTGATGATGAATTGAAGTCTTACATTGCAGTTAAGATCAACCTCCTCTCTTGGGCTAAGCGTACACAGGGTGCTATTTTGCACTAAGATGTAAATACATTATAAGATAAAAATTGAAAATAATAATTGATTAGCGATATGATAGCGCAGAAGATAAATAAATGGTTAAAGGGTGTCATGGCAGCTGCCATGACCCTGACCGTCGCGACCTCATGCCACGATATGTGGCACCAGGATTACAGCGATTGTCCTAATGGTGTATATGTGAAGTTTAAGTATGATTATAACCTCCAGCGTGCCGACATGTTCAATGACCATGTTGGACAGGTAACGCTGTATGTATTCGACGAGAACGGAAACTATATAACCCAACAGACCGAGACGAATTCTGCGCTATCATCGCCTCTCAAAGACCCAAATTATATGATGCACGTCGAGAACCTGCAGCCAGGTAAATATCAGTTCCTTGCCCTTGCCGGACAGAATGCATACGCCGACCAGTTAACTTCAGGCCGTGCCAAGTTCGTTCGTACCGCTCCATCGGCTACAGATGATACGATGCAGGAACTGGAAGTGAATCTCGACCATGAAAACAAAGGTGAGTATGATGAGGTTATCAACAACAGCCTTCCGCTCGATACCCTCTGGCATGGTAAACTGCTGGAGGCAATAGAGGTATCATCCTCAAAACCTTCTTATGCAACCATTTCTCTGGTGCGTGATACCAAGAAGATCAATGTGGCGCTTCGTGACCTAGACTCTCCACAGGATATGGATGTCAACGATTACACGATGACCATCGAAGACCATAATGCCCGCATCCTTTGGGATAACTCTCTCGATGAGAGACGTAAACTCATTTATACCCCTCATGCTACATGGAATACGGTAGATGAGAACGAGCAGGGCAAGATAGCCCATGCTGACTTTATGACCTCCCGCATTTTGAAGCACGAAGATTACAACCTGGATGGCCGCCTCCTGATTAAGAACAAGGAGACAGGAAATACGGTAGTGAATGTAGATTTACCAGACCTCTTGAGTCGTCTTCGCACCAGCGAGGAGTACAGTTACAGTGCACAGGAATTCCTAGACCGTGCCTACGATTACAAACTTCAGTTCTTTATCCAGGGTGGCAAGCTCAAGTATTGTTTAATCACCATCAGCGTGAATGTACTGAGTTGGAGCAAGCGCATCCAGTTCGAAGAACTCAATTAAAACTCTTGAATCCAAAGAGAATCGAAAATAAAAATATTAGTCCTACTGGCTTCTTGTAAGCCCTAAAATATAAAGTATATGTTTAAGATGAAATCGATAATCCGTTCATTGCTTGTCCTTTTACTGGTAATGTCCTTCACATCTTGTGTGAGAGACAATATCAGTGACTTTCCAATGCACAATGGGGATATGAAATCATATTTGCAGGTAAGGGTGACAGTGGATGGTTATGGAGATACACGTGCGAGTAGGGCAGGTGCAGATGATAAGTATTATTTTACAGAGAATCCTTCAGGTGGAGAGCATGGCGATGGTGATGATGTAGGTGAAACTAATGAGCGAACCGTTACCAACTTAAACTTATTGCTTTATTCATCACAAAAGAATGATATGAGTGATGATAATGCCACTATAGAAAAGGTTATTTACTTTCAGCACTTCTCTACAAATAGTGGTGGTAATTCTGCAATATGGCAATCTTCACCGATACAGATACAAAATGAAATTATGGAAAAGAACTATCATCTGCTTGTAGTTGCTAATGCTGATGATATGACTTCCGAATGGCAAGGTAAAAAGTTGAAAGATATTCGTGATAAACTTATTATGATTGTTTGTACACGAGACGGTGTAGATATAACAAATTCAAGTAACTTCTTGATGTCATCTTTAACGGATGCTCAACTAACTCCTGCTGGTCATACAGGTTCTCTGGAAGATCCGTATCTTGTGGATATAAATATAGAAAGACTGGCTGCTCGTATTGATATCATGCCAAATGCTAAGTGTCAGGAGAATAAGAAAACAAATACATATACATATAATTATAATGTAACTGATGCATCGAATAATGTTATTGGTGGTTTTGTTTTAGAGTCTGTTATGCCATATAACGATGTAACCTCAGGTGAATATCTCATAAAAAGAGTTACTAATGTTAACGACCAAAATACCGTAAACTACATTTCACCGGAAACAGAAGATGCAAATCATAATTCAACGAACTATGTGATTTGTCCATGGACGGTTGGTCGTAAAGGAGTAGTTTATCGTAATGAAAAGAAAAGTAGAGCAGATTGGGAGTCAATGACTTTTCCTAATTTTTATAAGGTGAAGAAAGCCAAAAAAAGTCATGGAAACGATAATGATAATCCAAAAGCCACCACTCCGTATAATTATAAGTACTATATTCTTGATTATGTCATGGAGAATACTTCCTTTGATAATTCTCAAGAAACAGCAACGGGATTAGTGTTTAAGGGTACATATTATGATGCAGATCAATGGCAAGTTGCTAAAGCTGAAGACATGGCTAATGGTATATTCGGTAGTCCTAAAACGGGTGCAGTCGGTAAACCAAAATGCTATACCTACGTCATTCGGCATAGCGACCCTACGGGTAAAGGTACAACTTCTGACCCAATGCATTACGGCATTGTCCGCAATAACATCTATCGGGTTCGTATTGACGGAATTACTGGAAAGGGACCGGATGGAATAAAGATTACCCTCAATGTGAGAAAATGGGCAACCTATACTCACGAGGAGACAACAATGTAACAACAAAACAAACAGATAAACAGAAAGTATAGTTTTCAAAACAATGAAAATGATTAAGACGATACATACGGCATTGATTCTGATGGTGCTAGCCTTTATGACGGCTTGCTCCACTGATAGTGCAGACCCTATACAGGGAGACAGTGGAGGCGTTAACCGAGGCGACAAGGTTACCGTCCACATGACTCTTTCTACAGCTTCCTCTTCCGGAACCAGAGCTACGTTGTCATGGAATGATGGCATAGATGCAGAAAACATGAAGAGTTGGGTAGTAGCCTTTGTGAAAGACAACAAGGTTGTTTCTTTTGCAGAGAACAACAATGTATCGGATGGTAATCGTATAAAAGATGAAGTCACAATCAAGGATCTTCCTAAAGAAGAAGCTACCTATCAGGTTTATTCCTTCGCCAATCTAACAGCAACAGAACTTGGCATCTCAAAAGATGCAACCGTCACTTTTGATGATAAGAAATGGAAGATGGATGGTAATGGTTTCGATGTTACTACCAAAGGCATTCCTATGAGCAATAAGCAGGAAGTAACGATAGATGCTTACGGTAAGCCAAGCATTTCAGAACTTTGGGTAGTAAGAATGCTGGCAAAGGTTACATTAAAGTTTAAGAATCCAAGTAAAACAGATTTAGTAATCAACGATATTACCATCAGCGATATTACAAAGAACAGTAGTAAGAATGGAGATAAGGAGGATATCAAACTTCTGCCGAATCATACCGATGCTGATAAGGATCAGGTGGTATGCACTCCGAATCTGGTAGGGCAGGCTGCAACAGAGAATTATACTTATAAGTTGTCTTCGCCAAAGACGATAAAGGCAGGTACCGATTATAATACAGAGAATGAGATTTCATTCTATGTGAATGAAAGCGCAGCGGGCAATACTTCCAAGTATTTCATCATCAACCTGAATACTTCAGCAGGAGTCAAGCGTTACGCCTTGTTCAAGGATTGGACAACGATAGCGCGCAACGACCATCACATTCTCCAAATCAAATTAGATGATTACAAGTTGAAGTTTGATGTTCAGTCCTTCACGGCAATCGGTCTCTATCCATCCATAAGAGATAACGGAACCACTCTTTCCTACACCTGTTATTACCCGGAAGAGGAATTCCATATCCAGCCAAAGGTAGTAAAAGGTGATGACACAGATGTGACTGGAACCATCGATTATGACAATGTAAAATGGGAGTTAATCCAAGAAGAGGGTATGCTTGATGCCGCTGCTGCAAAAGCGAATGCCGAGTTGGTATTTAAAACTCCTCTTCCTAAATGGACTTCATCCACCGGCTATTTTGAAGGTACCTTCAATGATGACAACGCCGATAAGAAGAGTGCCCTCTACAAGGTCACAGTCCCAGTACCGGGCGAAACAGACAAGTATCTTACATACAAGGTACTTTTCACCAAGGATTTGAGAAGCTATGCTGCTCGTAAATATACGAGACATATTTATAGATATAAATAGAATAATATACTAATATTAAAAAACATTGAAGCTTATGTTTAAGTCTAAGATTTTTAATAGTGTAATGAGATATATGTTGGTAGCAATGCTTGCATTGCTGCCAAATGCTATATGGGGAGAGAATGTCTTTTTAAATGATGTACATAAGGTTAACATTAACTTATGTGACATCATGTGGAAGAATAATGCTTTTGCATACGATTATGCTTTGATTTATTTTAAAGATAAAGATGGCAATCAAGTTTCTTTAGATAATTTTGGCTTAGCTCGATGGGGAGATACTTCTCCTAATTATGTTCCTAATGATTATACTGATGGAGGAGTAAAAAAAAGTGGAAATTATTATATGTTTTCACAGAAAGTTTATCAATGGGGTAATAAAGAAAAACTTTTTAATTTCACTTTTTCTAATGACAAATTAGACTTATCTGGGTATCAAATTATCTTTAAGGCTTCTAATACGAATAATTTTGAAACAGATAAGACAACGGCAGATGTTACATATACTTATCAGCTTTATTCTCAGAGTAATATTGATGCTGTAACTTTCACCAAGGCAACTGATCCTACTTCGGTAAAATCTGCTTATGCTTTAAAAGAAGGAAACAAATGTATCTTCAGTGGTGCTTCTATATATGATGAGATTAAATCTATCTTGGGTGTTTCGTCTAAAGAAGATATTAAGGACTTCTATATACGTTGGACTATAAAGCATACAGATGGCTCCAAAGTAGATAATCTTACAGTCTCTTCAGAAAAAATAAAGAAGCGTGACGATTTTAGCTATATTTACTTTAATAATACCGGTTCCTCAATTCAAGCAAAAGACTTGGATGTTACCTTAGAGTTGCCTAGTAGTGAGTCTTGGGATAACATAAAATTATCTTTTGTTATTTCCAAAAATGTCTCTGAATTGACTACTAAATATGGTGTTGTTGAGAAGGAGCCAACTTTGAATGCAAAGTTTAATGTTCAGCTTTTGGATAATAAGTATAGCATGCCTTTCAATCATTATGTAGGCCATGCTAATACTGCATTTGACGAAAAGGGTAGGCAGCAGACTGCTGAATGGGAGTACTATGTCTATGTGAAAGATGCTAATGAGCAAGTAGAGTTAGTGCTGCCATTCGATGAGTATGAAAATAGCGGAAAAGATCTTGAACCACAAGGCTATTTCAGATGGTATGATTTAAAGACAGATTTAGCTAGTAATAATTTACGTCAAAACTCTGGAACAAAACCGACTCTTCTGAATTCTATAATATCAGGAGGAAAGAACTATGGTTTGTTTGCTTACAAACTTCAAAAGGCAGATAAACCATGTAGCGATAATATCGGTGTTACATATACTGCACCAGCAGAAGCTTCATCTGAAGGGTGGGCTGGTGAAGACATCGCCTGTGATGTGAGCCGTTATATTGATGGTTTGGATGCAACAAAAACTTATCTTGTACATGAGCCAACGCTCTCTATCAGATACATTTTCCATATCCGTTCTGCCAAGAAGTTAGCAGACGACATTATGAATACAGCTATTGGCAAAAATCTTGAAAGAGCAGGTTATAGAACTTATGAGGATGGTAAGTATATAACAGTTGGTATGAAGGATAAAAGTTCTTCTATTGTTACTCTTCGACTGGAATTGTCAGATGCTACGAAATATTATTTCCATCCATTAGCAAATGGTGTATATAAGCAAGATGGAGCTTTTTATGGTTTCACTAAACGAGTATATTATGCAGCTGAAAAGGACAAACTCGTAGAATCCGACTTCGATAAAAATAAATTATGCAAGGCAACTAAGATTGAATGGTGGGCGTATGATAAGACTAAGACCTATTGTCTTCAGCTTACACCTGTTGAAACCCAACGCTTCTTTGATTTGAAGATGGGAGATCTTAATAAAGAGTGGACGCCTGTATCTTTGACAGGAACTGGCAAGAGTTTTACATTTACCTATGGAGATCCTGTATTCATAGTTGCATATGCAATGGATGATGACGGAAACCGTTGTCCTATTGCCAATTTCGATGTTCGATTCATGAATAATCATCCGATGACTAAAGAGGAGATCGTTAAAAATGGATTGAATAACAGACTGATTAGTTATCTTGACGAGCATTATAAAATGGCTACCAAGCCAATTACATTTGATGATGATGATGTAGAACAGACTGTGTCTGCTCCTACAAGTCCGGATGACAACCAGGACCGATTACCATCTAAATGGGATCGCCGTGCTTATAGTTTCGTATATCGTGATTTGATTGACTGCGATGCTTCTTGGTGGGTTAACCTGGGGGAAATCGGTCATTCTCCACTTCATGGAGATTATTGCTTGTATAAATCTGCCAATGTTAATGGTATTTCCGGTAATGGTGAGACACTTAAAGATGGATATCTTTGGTGGCAAAGTGGACAATTATATGATAAGACTTATGAGATAACCAATGGTTCTCAGTATGGCCACTTCCTCTATGTGGATGCATCAGACGAAAGTAGAAAAATCGCCGCTGCAGATTTCACGGCAGATCTCTGTACAGGACAGCAACTTATCTTCACAGCGGGTGTTGCTGACATGACTAAAGCGGATACTAAGCCACAGATTATGTTTAAACTATTTGGTGTTAAAAGAAATGTCAATGATGATATTGTTGAAAAACACCTGATACATAGTTTTGCGTCTGGTGATTTTAAAACTAATGTAGAAAAATTGAAACCGGCAACTTGGTACCAGGTATATGGTAAGATTACTTTGCAAAAAGAGTCAAATGTAGAGCAGTATTCAGATTTCCGACTGGAGATTGATAATTACTGTAGCAATACTGATGGTGCCGACTATGCCGTAGATGATATCCGTATGTATCTTGCGCCGGCTAAGGTTCAGGTGATTCAGGAAAAGCCGGTATGTAACGGTGCTACAACTGGAACCATCAAACTGAAGATACGTGCTATCCACGAGACTTTGAATGCAATTTTGGGACATAAAAATACAAAGATCTATTTCAGATTTGTGGGTGAAGATGGTAATCCTGTAAATACGGATTATTCTTATACCTTGAAGGATAGAACGACCGGTAATACAAGTACAGTTTCTGGTACAGAATATGGTACTGTTGATGTATACGATTCAGAGGAAACCTGTAAGAACTTTGAGATCGATGGTACTAATATGATTGAGCAAGATAGTGAAGGTGAAACCTATATTGTTATCAGCAATAAGGACTTTCCTTTGACTACGGGAAAGAAGTATTACGTATCTGTATCTACAGAGGATCCAGCCAAGGAAAATGCTAATTGGGGTACACCTGCTGAGGTCTGCTCGTTGTACAGTAACTGGTTTGAAATGGTTAGCCAGCATCCAATCATTACTGATACCAAGGGCAATATCGTAACGGATTATAAGATTCCTTGCGATCAAGCTGACAACTATGAGGTTAAAATCAAGGGACAATTGACAACAACCGATCCTAATAGTGGCGGTAAGATAACATTGGATAATGTGGAGTTCTTCTGGTATATTAATGATCCTGCAGTAGCTTCCAACAAGCTGAACGAAACAGCCAGCAACACAATCACTATCAGCAAGGAAAAGCTTCCTTTGGGTGAAACACATAAAATCTTTATGTTGCCAAAAGGAACTCAGAATTCAGATGGTTATATTCCATACGAAATCAATGGTAAGACCTATCTGTTGTGTACAGGTGCTATACCGGTAGATTTACGTGTAATGAAGGATGGACCACAGCTTAACTTCGGTTTCAATGATGTGGATTATCCATTCAATGACGGCAGTTATGAGGCATCGCTTCGTATCGGTTTGCCACAGCTGGAGAAGTTGAAGGCTTCTAAGGGATATTTGAAGGTACCTCTTCATAGTGCTACGATGAGAGATGGAACAGCTATTACTGAACCTCTTACTTTCATTGATGATAGTAGAACTCCTGCTGTTACTTCGAATAAGGTAATTGTTGCATCTACTAATGATCCTTTATGGGAAACGAAGTTGAATACTCAGGTTGCAACATTGGAGAACGAAGAACTGCCTGCTTTTAATAAAAAGACTCAGACTACTCTCAACCTCAAGTTTGAAAATGATGCAGTTGCTAATTTCCACGAGGGATATTACTATGTACTCCGATTCGCTTACGAGAAGAGAGCAGCTACAGCTGGAACTACCAACTGCCCAGGCGAGTCTTATCTCAAGTTGAAGATAGTACCGGAGTTCATTACCTGGACTCCTACTGCCGATGGCGGTATGAATGCCAACTGGAACAATGATGCCAACTGGCATCGCTCATCTTCTACTGAATTGTATGATGATAAGTATACAGATTATCTGGCTTATGGAAGTAGTATGTCGGGTACGCCAACTTCTGCAAAGGATATTCCTACGCTGAACAGCTATGTGCCAATGAAGTTTACCAAGGTAACCATCGGCAATCTGAATGGTTTGCCATTCCCTGACCTCGGTAATGTGGTTTACCGTAGCTCCAATCAGATTGCTACCAAACTCACCAATGGTAAGGGTAATGAGGCTACGAAGTATATCCAGTACGACATCATGGCTTACTGGAATGAGGCAGATGCCAATAAGGGATTGGAAGCAGGTAATCTGAAGTGCGAGAAGTTCTATGGCAATACCTGTCATCAGATTTACTTTAAGCCTCAGGGCGAGCTTCGCGACCAGTGCTATCTGGTATATGACAAGGCATGGGTAGAGAAAGAGCTGGAGCCAAACAAGTGGTACACCATGGCTTCACCTCTGCAGTATATCTACGCCGGTGATATGTATGTGCCAGCAAAGGATGGACGACAGGAAACCAAGGCGTTTACGGATATCACGTTTGATACGAATGTATATAGCCGGAGCAAGTATCCGGTTTATCAGAGAGCCTGGATGAAGAGTGAAGTGAAGGAAATCACACCTAAGAGTGATTATCCTGCATCTCATTACCCAAGTGTAGCAGCTCCTGGTGATGTTGATATGAATCTCGGCTCCTGGAGCCATGTATATAATAAGGTAGATGAAAGTTATGCCGCAGATGGAACCTTCGGTGGTTTCTCTATCAAGGCGGGTAATGCCCTCCTGCCGAAGGATAAGACTAAGAAAGCGCTCCTCCGTTTACCAAAGGCTGATAAGGAATATCAGTACTTCGATTATAACGGAACTGAGAACTCTTCAAGCAAGACTCGGGTTGCGAAAGATGCTGGCCATGGCAAGTTTCTCGTAGCTTACAGTAATGAAGAGAAGACATTCGCAGAGAAGACCCAGGCCTTGGGAACTGATAACGCCAGCGGATTCTATCTCGTGGCCAATCCATATACCTGCTCTATCTCGATGGCTAAGTTCTTTGAGGCTAATACTGGTTTGCAAAAGGCAATATGGATGGTAGAAAATGGCGAGGTGAAGGCGATTTCCAATGCAGAATTGGATAAGCAGAACTACGCTATCCAGCCTACCCAGTCGTTCTTTGTCAAGAAGAAGGAAGGCAAAATGGTAGAAAATGTAAGGTTCACTTCTGCGATGTATGTTGACCGCACTATCACTCCTGGCCTGTTGATGGCATCAGACTATGTCAAGAGCGTTGAAGCGACGACTGAGAATTCCAGCGGCCAGATTTCAAAGGCACGCATTGCTTTGCGTCCGGAGGCTTCTGCCGACTATGATGACCAGGAGGATGTGGATCTCTTGTATGATCAGAACCTGAAGGATGTTCCGCAGGTTTATACTGTTGCCGGAAACGAGGCGGTGGCTGTGAATGCTGTTCCTGAGTTGTCCTGGATTCCGCTCGGTATCGTGAGCCAGCAGGCAGAAGAGGTTTCACTCACCCTGAATGGTGTGAACAAGCTCGATGCTCCGGTTTATCTCTATGATGCTGCATCGGCAAGCTTTACAGATGTTCATGATGGCGAGGCTGTGAAGGTGAAGGCGGGTGACCACGGAAGATACTTCCTCACCCAGACCCGTACCTCAACCGGCATCGACCGCATGGAGATTGAAGAGCAGAGCGCACCGGTGAAGGTTTACTCACCAGCTGCAGGCATGATCGTTGTTTCTGCCTTGGGTGGTGAGAAGCTCGACAGGGTTCAGGTATTTACATTGGATGGCAAGATGGTTCACAGTTATCAGTTGCCTGCCAAGCAGAGAATGATTCTGCGAGTTCCATCCGGCATTTACATCGTGAAGGCATCTACCCAGTCCTGTGCTCAGGCTAAGGGTCAGAAGATTTCAGTAAGATAGTATATTCTGGTTTTTAAATATCAATACTTATTTTTTTAATACCCACATTATCTGATACCTTACTATATATAGGGGCATCTTTGTTTCTTTGATAGAGACGAAGGTGTCCCTATCATTTTTATTATTTTTTTTAACACGCATAATTTGCTAGTTTCCAACAATTATCTTATATTTGCAAAGAGTTTCTGTGTCTCTTATGTAGAGATTCAGATGAATGACATCAAAAAAACGAACTTGATTCGCATGATGAAAGAGACAAATATACACTCACAGGTTACGTCCACTATTGCAGGGGACGACGGCGAAGCCGTGGCAAAAAGTGAAGAAAACGCTAAGAAAAAGGTCCCGGAAAAGCCTAATGAAGGGCTTGAAAAACCAGCTGATGCAGGATGGTATGTGGCTGTAGTGAGAGTGAATTGTGAAACGAGAATAGCTGATTCTATACGAATCAATCTTAATCACAATCATGTTTGGTTTGATTACTGGATCCCCAAGGTAAAAGTAGTTTATATAGACAAACGTTCCAATAAGCGAAAAGTGAAAGAAAAGCTATTTCTTTCCACTTTCATCTTTTGTAACGTCTCTCCGAGACAACTTGACAAAATCCGCTTCCGTTCGGATGTGTATAAGATGCTGACGATGCCAGGTCAAAGGAAAATATATCAAATTCCCGACCAGGTTGTTGCCAACTATCGATATTTTGTAGAGAATGATGAAGAACCTGTCACTGCTGCCCCTGTTCCTTTGAAGAAAGGAATCAAAGTGCGAGTGGTAGCAGGTAGCATGAAAGGTGTGGAAGCATACGTACAGAGCTATAATGGCAAGAAAGCCGTCATCGGCAGCGAGATCAAGTATATCAGTGGTGCAACGCTTACGATAAGTAGAAATTTACTCGAAGTCGTTGAAGAAGATTAAGTTGTTGAATGATCTTGTTGCATAAAAAAACTATGAGTTATCTGAGTAAAATGTTATAGTAAGTTATAGCCCAGCGGTCCCATCCCGCACAACCATGGCGAGGGCTTTGATGCCCCGCCAAC